>OLPO01000073.1_pt1 | contig 92835 bp, 70 predicted proteins | sample 1672831 | NCBI WGS metagenome assembly OLPO01 (sample SAMEA3136728, study PRJEB25190) | human gut metagenome | reverse complement strand
GGGCCGGTGTCGATCCGAAGGAGCGCTGGGCCGCCGCGGCCTCCTGGGCGCGACGGGCCTGGCGAGCCTCCAGTTCGGCAGCCGCGCGGGCCGCGAAGGCGCGCTCCGCCTCGCGGCGAGCCTTGCGTGACATCTTGCGATCGGGCACCACAATGGGTTGCTGCACGGCCGGACCACCTTGCACCCAGGCATCCACCTCCGACTGCGCCGGCATCGGGATGCTGCTGGGCGTCCAGCCGCTGCCGGCCGGGGCGGGCCGGGGCGCACGGCCTCGAGGCGCTGCACCCGAAGGAACGGCCGCGGAGGCCGGGACGGCGTTTCGCGGGGGCACGGGAGCGCCAGCGGGGGTGCCCATTGGCATCGGAGCCGCCACCCCTCGCGGCGGCGTGGGCGCACCAGCCGAAGCGGCAGCGACGGCCGGAGCCGGAGCCGGAGCCGGGGCCGGAGCAGGAGCTGGCGCTGCCGCCCTCCCCCGGTTACCGTAGCTGCGGGCCGCGTTGGCGCGGCGCCCGATGACCATTTGCAGCTCGGCCACCTTGCGGCGCTCGGTTTCCAAGCCATCGGCCATGCCACGCATGCGGCGGTCGAGGGTCGTGATCCACAGACACAGGGCGAGCACGGCCACCGCCAACACACCGAGGCCTACAGCCACCAGGCCAAACGGCGAAGATAGAAACTCAAACACGGGCGCGCCCTTCCCCATAAAAGATAACAACCAATGAATGGGATGATATACGACTGCGCCCCTATTGTCGATACGAAAATAGGCGATTTACCTGCTGGGATCGGCCTTTATTCCGACACCTGGGCCACAAGCTCGGCCAGCTCGGCCACCGTGGCGTTGTTGCGCGCCGTCTTCTCCGCGCTTTGCGCCGCCCCCTCGGCCGCCGCGGGCGCCCCCGCCGACGCCGATGCCGCCGCGGACGTCGGCGCCTTGGCGCAGCCGGGGCAGCGCAGGGTTACCTGGGTGCCCTCCCCCAGCACGCTCGTGTACACCATCTGCGCATCGGGACCGAAGAAGCCGATCATGCGGTCATGCACGTTCTTCACGGCAATGCCGAGGCCGGTGGACGACTCCACCTGGGTGATGTTCGCGCAGGTCTCCTCGGTCATGCCCACGCCGTCGTCGCTCACCACGATGACCACGTCGTCGCCGTCGGCATCGGTCTTCACCGTGATGGTGAGCTTGCCCTCGGTGGGCATCGCGTGCTTGATGGCGTTCTCCACCAGCGGCTGCACCAAAAACGGCGGCACCATCATGTCCAGCAGCGCGGGGCTCGCGTCCACCTCGAAGGCGAGGCGCGCATCACCGAAGCGGGCCAGCTCGAAGTTGAAGTAGCGCTGCACCTGGTCGAGCTCACGGGCGAGCGAGATGCGCTCGGTGGAGTCTTCCAAGGTGCGCCGGTAGAACACGGCGAACTCCCGCAGCAGCGTGCGGGCCTTCATGGGGTCGGTGCGGATGAACGAGGCAATGGTGTTGATGGTGTTGAATAAAAAATGGGGGTTGATCTGCGTCTGCAGCATCTTCAGCTCCATGGAGGTGGCCAACTTGCGCTGGGTCTCCATCTCCACGGCGGCCATTTGGGTGGCGAGCAGCTGGGCGAAGCCGTGGGCAATGGAGCGCTGGGTCTCGGTGATTTTGCGCGGATCGCGGTAGTAGAACTTGAGCGTGCCCTCCACGCGCCCACCGACGAACAGGGGCTCCACGATGGCGGCCTTGATGCGGCTCTGCTCAACGGGAATAGGCAGGCCGATCTCCTCGGGCGCCAGCAGCACAAGTGTTTTCCCTTGGCGAATGCACTCGTGGGTGGCGCTCGTGCGGATGGCGATGCCCGCCGGGTTGTGGGCCTCCTGGTAGCCCGCGTAGCCGAGCACGTTCTCGCAGTTGGTGAGGGCGACCGCGATGGCCGAGGTGTTCGGCAGCAAAAGCTCGCACACCTCCTGGGACGCCTCCTCGGTGAGCCCGTCGCCCATGGCGTCGATCATGGAAGAGGCCAGCTGCAGCATGGCATCGGATTGCAGGGCGCGCACGGAATCCGGATCCATCATGAGCCGGATGACCATGACGATGGAAACCGTGAACACGGCGCCGGCCGCGATGAGCACGGGCACGGGGAACGCCGGCTGCGAGAACGTCCACACGAGCGTGATGCCCGCCAGGGCGGCAATGGTGGCCGCGAGCATTTCCTGGTTGAACTTGGGCACCCCGATGCCCCGCGTGGAAACCGTACCCGATTCGCGCTTCGCCATAATCGTACCCCCTGATCACATCAGCTATTGACGCCAGTATAACAAACTTGGGAACGCCGTGAAAACGACCTAGCCCCAAACCCCCAGCTGGTTCACGACGAGAAGAACGGCGGCCACCACGAGGAAGCCGGCGAACAGGAAGCGCAGCTGGCGCTCGGGCACCTTCGGGATAAGCTTCGCGCCCAACGTTGCGCCGGGGATGGAACCGCAAGCCACGGCGATGCCGGCGACCCAGTTGATGTTGCCGAGAACCGCCTGGGTGATGGTGCCCGGAATGGCGAGGATCATGACGGCGATAAGCGACGTGCCCGAAGTGAGCTTCATGGGAACGTGCAGGATGGACATCATAAGCGGCACCATGATGAAGCCGCCGCCCACACCTACGTAACCGGAAGCAAGGCCGGCGAAAAGGCCGATGGCCGCACCGATGGCAGCCTCGCGCCAACCGATGGACGGGGCCTCCAAGTGCGCCCGTTCGATGGTGGCGGCACGATCCTCGGCAGCGGCCTCCTTCGCAGCCGCATCCTTCGCAGACACGTCCGCGGCACCGACCCTAGCGTCCCTCTTGGGCACCTTCGGGGCCTTCAGCGCCTTGCGAAACATGGTGACGGAAGAGTAGGCGATGATGAGCGCCGCCGCTCCCATGACGGCCCAGTCCGGCGAGAGAGTGGCGAGCCATACCCCCAAAGGCGACATGCATGCGCCGCCCAGGCCCGCGGCCACGCCGAGCTTCGGCAGACAGGTCTTGTTCCGAATGTGGGACACGGCCCCCGAGATGGATGTCGGGATAATGGTGAACAACGAGGTGGCCGTGCACATGAGGGAGTCCATGGCGTAGCCGAGCTTGAACGCCGGCACGAGCAGCATGCCGCCGCCAATGCCGAGCAGCCCCGCCAAAACGCCGACCACCAGGCCGACGACGAGCGATACGAGAAACAGCGGAACCATCGCTTCCACGGTGCTAGTCCTCCATATCCAGGCGGATCTGGGTGGTCATGCCGGCGTCGATGTTGGTGCGCGGCACGGGCCGGGGCGCCGGAACGCTCGCGGGGGCCGCGGCGGTCGCGGGAGTCACACCAGCAGCCTCGCCTGCGACGACCTCCGCCGCAACGCCCGCGGCAGCCGGGGCGCCCGTCGGGGCGTTAGCGGCCGCCGGAGCCGCCGGGGCCGGGGCTGCGGCAGCCACATCCTGGGCGCGCAGCATGGCCGAGCGCACCAGCGCCTCGGAAAGCAGCTGATCGCTTTCCAAACGATTCATGGCCTCGGGCCAGACGTACTGGAACTCGAAGTACTTCGCGCAGTTGGCCTCGGCGTAGGCGGAAGCGGCGCCCGTGGCGGCCTTGGCGGCCAGGCGGTAGGCCTTCTTGTCGGGGCGTCCGAAGCTGCGCATCCATGCCGTGAGTCGAATGCGGCGCAGAAGACCCGGCTCCAAAAACGGCCCCGGGTAGGGCTCGAGCGAGGCCGGCTTCACCTGCTGAAGGTCGATGAGCGCTCGGGAGTATTCCAGCTTGCGGTACTCGTAGAGCCACCGGAAGATGTCCTGGCGGAAACGCGTGCCCTCGCTTGCGGTGCGCGGGGGCAGGTGACGCAGCACCCACTGGTTGTCGAACCAGATATCCGAGCCGCACATGCGCAGGTCGAGCATGTAGTCCAAATCCTCGCCGCGGGTGATCCACGGGTCAAAGGCGAGGCGCCGGAACGCCTCCTTGTGGACGGCCAAGCAGCCGCCGCACACATGGTTCGAGCGCGACAAGCGCGGGCCGCGCATGGCCTTGGTGATCCACTCGTTGAAGGCGCGGCCCTGCTGCCAGAAGCGGTTGTACCACTTGTCCTCCCATTTCGAGAGGTAGGAGTCTTGGTCGTTCAAATAGTACCCCGTCTTCGCCACGATGGGCACGCCCTGGCGCGTGAGCTTCCCGAGGCCGTACATGGCCTTCTCTAGGAATTTCGGATCGTCGATCACCTCGTCGTCGTCCAAGAACACCACGGCATCGAAGCCGAGCACGTTGGCCACGAGCAGGCCCAAATTGCGGATGGCGCCGTAGCCTTGAAGGCCGATCTCTTTGGAGAGGCGCTCGATGTTCTGCTGGGCCATGCGCTGCTCGATAAGCGCCAGCTCCGCCGCGCCGATGACGAGCGTGGTCACATCCGGATGGCGGTTGGCGATGGCCTGCACCTTCTCGGCCGCCTGCACTTCCAAAGACACATCGGCGGACACGAGGATGACCACGAGTCCCAGGCCCTCCACCTTCGCCAGCGATTCCAGGCAGCGGCCGAGCTCACCCTCCTGGTTGGGGGCGGTGGGGTGGTCGTAGGTGCTCACCACATCGGCCCCTCCGCGGTGGCGGCGGGGGTAGATGAACGTGGGAATGACGACGACGGGGTTCATGGAGGTCCTTTCGAGTTCAGTCGAAGAGTGTTACATCATTTTAGCGCGTTCGCATCCAGCGGCAATCTCGGTAGGCAAAATGTCATGAATGGAACGAGCCGGCATCCTCATCGACATTCTGCGCTTACACGGGGCGTTGTCACGATGGCGCCTCGCTATCACCGCCGACGCTTGCCCTTGGGCGCACCCGCGCGGCGCCGCTTGGTGTCGCTCACCTTTTCCTTGTTCATACGGCGCGCCTCTTCGCGGCGGTCGCGCATGGCGGCCATCTCCTGCTGAAGGGCCTGGTAGGATCCGTAGCGCTCTGGCGCCAGCTCGCCGGATTCCACGGCCGCGCGCACCGCGCAGCCCGGCTCCTCGTGGTGGGTGCAGTCGCGGAAGCGGCACTGCGCGGCCAGCGCCTCCACATCGGGGAAGGCGGCGCCGATGCCCTCTTCGGCGTCCCACAGTCCCAAGCCCCGCACGCCCGGCATATCCACGATGCGACCGGCGCCGGGCACCTCCACAATCTCGCGGCTCACCGTGGTGTGGCGGCCCTTGCCATCCCCCTCACGAACTGCGCCGACGCTTAAGACCTCGGCACCCACCAGCATGTTCACCAGGCTGGACTTCCCCACCCCCGAGCGCCCGATGAGCACCGTGGTGGTGCCCGGCGCCAGAAGCGCGCGCACGGCTTCCACCGATGCCGGGTCGTCCTCGGACACGACGAGCACATCGGCCGCGGGAGCAGCCAGGGCCCGCACAGCCTCCACCGTGGCCCGGGTGGCGGCGTCATCGGCCAGGTCGGCCTTGGTGAGCACGACGGTCACCTCGGCCCCCGTCTCGAAGGCCAGTACCAGCTCGCGCTCGAGGCGCCGCAGGTTCACCTCGCCCACGGGTTGGGCCACAATCACGCGCTCGAAGTTGGCGGCGAGCACCTGGGGCACGGCGCGCTCGGTGGGATCCTTGCGCACGAACTCGCGGGTGCGCGGCGCTATGGCCTCGATGACCCCCTTATCGTGCGCCGGGGGCACCGCCACTTCCACGACGTCCCCGATAACGGCCCGTCGGCGCTCCCCCTTCACCAGGGCCGTCGCGTGCTCGCAGCGCAGAAGCTCGCCGTCTTCCAAGCGCACGAGCGGGTACCCCCGATCGAGCTTCACCACTTCGCCGCGATAGCGCGCCTCGGCCATCAGCGCTGCCCCTCCCTCATCTGGTGGAACACGATGAGCATGATGAAACCGATGGCGACCAGCATAAGCCCCGGCAGAAACGCGCCGATGTCAAAAGGCTGCTCGGTGACCGACCCCTTTTCCACGAAGGTGACCGCGTCGGCGTGCAGGTCGGTCAGCCCCTCGTGCTCCGGGCAGATCAGATGGAAGGTGCCGCGCACTTGCAGCGTCGTGCCCTTGCGGCCGTAGGCTCCGTAGGTATCGATGACCTCGGTGGACTCCGTGTCCATGAACACGGGGATTTCGGAGTGAGCCCTATCGGAGCCCTGCAGGACGATCCAGCTGTACCCGGGATCGAACTCGGCGCGAATGCGGTCTCCAATGACCTCGCCCGTCACCTGCACCGTCTGGTTGTTCAGGTAGGAATCGGCCTCCTGCAAAGCGGAGATGGAGGTATCGTAGATGAAAGAGCTGTCGGGCTTTTGCTGGGGGTTCACGAGGTTATCCTCGCTCACGTCCTCGCCGAAGACTGGGTCGGGAAGCTTCGGGCGCGCGGGCTTGTCGACGGCCTGGCCGTCCTCGCCATCGGCCCCGTTTTCGCCCTCGGTCGCGCCGCCGCTCGCGCCTTCGCCCTCGGCGCCTCCGCCTTGCACCGCGCCGCCGTCCGCGCCTTCGCTTCCAGCGCCTTCGTTCCCAGCGCCTTCGCCGGCCTCTACGACGCCCGTGTCGTCCGTCGGCACATCCTCGTTGGTCACACCGGCATCAGAGGAAGCCGTCGTGGCGCCGTTGGCAGCCCCCGTCGCCCAAGCCACAGGGCCCGGCGCGGCCAGAACCGCCGCGAGCGCGATCGCCAGAAGCGCGATACCCCGCCGCCTCATGAGCGCTCCTTCGGTCGAGGCCGCGGCACCAGGGAGGCCACCACTTCCACAATAAGGGCGAACAGCGTCATGAACTCCAAGCGTCCGGCCCACATCTGGAAGATGTAGAACAGCTCGAGAGTTCCCGCCATGCCGGGCCCCGCCACCGACGTGATGATGCCGCCGTTGGACGTCATGGCCACCGACTCGAAGATTGCGGGAATGGCCTCGAACCCGTGTGCAATGCCCACCAGCGCGCCGATAACGTAGGTGATCACGTACAGGATGAACACCGTCATGGCCTCTTTCACAATTTCCGGCGTCAAGGTGCGCCTGCCCACGTGATTGTAGGAAACGACGACGCGAGCCGAATCCGGTGCCAGCGTCTCCTTCACGTTCGACACGATGGACTTGAAGATGATGCCCATGCGCGAGAACTTGATGCCGCCGGCCGTAGAGCCGGAAGCACCGCCAACGGCCATGATGAACGCCAGGGTGAGGAAGGCGCCATTGCTGAAAGCGGTGGTGATCTGGTTGGTGGTGACCACCTGAAAGCCCGTCGTGGTGAACGCCGAGATGATCATGAACAGGCCGCGGCGCAAAAGGGCGAGCATGTCATCGAAGGGCGACAGGGCAAGGGTGGCCGTGAAGACGAAGGCCATGACCCCGATCCAAAGCACCATCGTCTTCGTCTCGATGTCGCGGAAAAACGGGAGCGGACGTCCCTTCCACACCTCGGCGTGAATGACAAAGCTGATGGAGCCCAAAATCATGAGCACCATGAGAATCGCCTCAAGGGGGAAGGAATGGTAGTACATGATGGAAAGCTGCATGGGCGTGAAACCGCCGGTCACGAACCCGGAGGTAGACACCCACAGCGCGTTCAGGAAGGCGCGGGTGGGCTCCATACCCATGAGCAGACACAACGCCGTGATGATCACCGTGGCGACAGAAACGATGACCAGGGTAATACGAGCAATGAACTGGGTGGTCTGCACCACGTTGGGCACCACGTGCTCGCTGCGGCCTTCCGACGAAAACAACGACGCGCCGCCGCCGCGGCCGAAAAGCCCGAAGGACAACGCCACCACGATAAGGCCGAGACCGCCCAGGGCATGCATAGCGAAGCGGAACATGTTGTCGGCGTAGGAGAGGTGATCCAAATCGACGATGAGCGAGGCGCCCGTGGTGGTCAGGCCGGAGACGCCATCGAAGACGGCATCGAGGTAGGTCATGTAATGCCCCGAGAAGTACAGAGGGAACGAGGCGAACAGCGCGAGAACAACCCAGGCGAAACCGGTCACCGCCAGCGCCTGACGGCGATCGAGGCGTCCGGGTTCGATGCGCAGAAAACGCAGACTGCAGCCCGCGACCATGGTGATGCCGATTGCCGCGAGGTAGCGCGCCGCCGGCTCCCATTCCTGAAAGACCAGCGCCGTCGCCAAGGGAAGGGCCATGAGCGCAGCGAAGAACAACAGGAGCGTTCCCAGGTAGTGCCCGATAACGCGCAAGTCGTAGAGGGTGAATCGCTGCCACATAGTCCTTGCCCCTAACCGAGCACGATGCGCGTGAGCGCCATAAGCACCCACAGGCCGATAATGAAGCAGACAATGAACAGCAGCACGAGCACGATGGCCGCCGCCGGCGAGGTGGGCTTGACCTCGGGAACCCTGCGCGCCATGGCCTAGCGCCCCACTTTCGTGCGTGCGGAAGCATCCGCAAGGGCGGCCACTGGGGCGGGTGCGGATGCGAGCCCAAAAGCGGGTGCGGATGCGAGCCCGCAAGCGGGTGCGAAGCGCGAGCAACGATGGGCGGAAGCGCTTTGGCGATCGCGCGGATATGTCAGCGATTTCGTCATGGGCGTATTCTAGTACAATGAGCCATGCGGGTCACCAACGGTAACCCGCACGGCATGATAAATGGAGGATACCGGCCCAGAACACACGGGCTTGAAACTCTTTGCCGACCGGAGGTGCGGGACGCCCTGATTCGCTCAGACAGTCCTCGCTCTGCAGAACAGGACATTCAGTCCTGTTCTGTTCGCTGCGGAACTTGCTCGGTCAGGGCATCCCGCACCTCCTCTGCATCCGTAACCCAGCTGAGGAGGAGCAAGCCGTGAACGCCCAGGACTTCGAGAAGAGCCTTCGGGATATCGTCGGTTCGCAGAATGTGCGTCCTGACGAGCCCCTGGCCGAGCATACGACATTTCGCATTGGGGGGCCGGCGCAATGGCTCGTGACACCGCGCTCCGAAGACGAGGTGGCGGCCGTCGTGTCGACTTGCGAGGCGGGCGGGGTTCCCTGGCGTGTGCTGGGACTCGGCTCCAACGTGCTCGCGCCCGACGAGGGACTTGACGGCGTGACGCTTCTGCTGGCGGATAATTTCGCGGACGTCGAGGTGCTGCCCGGCGGCCTCGTGCGGGCAGCGGCCGGGGCCACGAACGCCGCCGTGGCCGCCGTGGCGCGGGATACCGGGCTTGCAGGCTACGAGTTCGCCAGCGGCATTCCCGGCACCGTCGGAGGCGCGGCCATCATGAACGCCGGCGCCTACGAGGGCCAGTTCTCGGACGTAGCCGTGGAAGTACGCTGCCTGGTGCCCGACGGGAATTCGTGGAGCATCGTGAACGTGCCGGCAGCGGAAGCCAACTGGGGCTATCGCACCAGCCGCATGATGCGCGAGGGCTGGGTGGTGCTCGGGGCCACGCTGCAGTTGCGCGCCGACTCCCCTGCCGCCATCGCCGCGCGCATGGAAGAGCTGCGCGAGCGCCGCGAGAGCAAGCAACCGCTGGAGATGCCGAGCGCCGGCTCCACTTTCAAACGGCCGCAGGGCCACTTTGCGGGGGCGCTCATCCAAGAGGCCAGCTGCCAAGGTCTGCGCGTGGGCGGCGCGCAGGTGTCCGAGAAGCACGCCGGCTTCGTCGTGAACACCGGCGACGCCACCGCCGCCGACGTGCTAGCGCTCATCGCCGAGGTGCAGCGCCGCGTCCACGAAACCACCGGCGTGCAGTTGGAGCCCGAAGTGAGGCTGTGGCAGTAACTACTTCGTGCGGAAGTAGTCGACGCCGCCTTCGAAGAGGGGCTGGTAGGTGTTGCCGAAGGCGTTCTTGTACAGGCCCGCGCCGGCGCGCTCCGTGTGACCCATCTTGCCGAGCACGCGGCCGTCGGGGCTCGTGATGCCCTCGATGGCGAGCACCGAGCCGTTGGGGTTCACCGCCAAGTCCATGGAAGGCTGCCCCGCGGCATCCACGTACTGGGTGGCGACCTGCCCGTTTGCGATCATGGAGTCGAGCAGCGCGGGGGGCGCCACAAAGCGGCCCTCACCGTGGCTGATGGCGACGGTGTGCGTCTCCCCCACTTCCATGCGGCTCATCCAGGGAGACATCGTGCTGGCCACGCGCGTGCGCACGAGCGTGCTCTGGTGACGGCCGATGTTGTTGAAGGTGAGGGTGGCGCAGTCGGCATCCATCGGACGGATGTCGCCGAAGGGCACCAGGCCCAGCTTCACCAGGGCCTGGAAGCCGTTGCAGATGCCGAGCATGAGGCCGTCGCGCGCCTGCAGAAGGTCGCGCACCGCCTCGGTCACTTCGGGCGCGCGGAAAAACGCCGTGATGAACTTCGCGGAGCCGTCGGGCTCGTCGCCGCCGGAGAAGCCGCCGGGAATCATGACGATCTGGGACGCGCGGATGAGGCGCGCCAGCTCGGCGGTGGACTCGGCCACGGCCTCGGGCGTCAGATTGTTCACCACGTACACAGTGGGCACGGCACCGGCCCGCTCGAAAGCGGCGGCGGAGTCGTACTCGCAGTTGTTGCCGGGGAACACCGGGATGACCACGCGCGGAGCACCGGAGGCGTCGCCCAGCAGCGCCGGGCCGTGGTAGGCCGGGGCCGCCTCCCCTTCGAAGCTGATGGCGGGCACGGGCTCGGCGACGGCGCGCTCCTCCGGCGAGGTACGGTACGGGAACACGCTTTCAAGGCCGCCTCCGCGCTCCCAGGCCTCCTGCACCACGGCGAGATCGGCCACCTGGCCGTCGCAGGTCAACTCGTAAGCGCTGGTCACCTGGCCAAGCTCCACCACATCCACGTTGGCGTCGAGCCCGGCATCTTCCAAACGCGTGACGACGGACTGGGCATCCTCGCCGGCGGCCAGCTCGATCACGAACGTGCCGTAGGCCGGCTCGAACAGCTGGCCCATGTCGATGTCCTCGTCCACGGTGATACCCAGGCCATTGCCCACGGCCGCCTTCACCAGCGTCTCGGCCAAGCCGCCGTAGGCGCCGCTCGCGCAGGCCCGCACGACACCCGCACCGATGAGGTACTCCACCGCGTCGAAGGCGGCGCAGACGCTCGACGCCAGCGCGTCCTCGAAGGAAACCCAGATGAGGTTGTCGCCCGCTTCCTTCAGCTCCGGCGAGGTGACGCGGTCGATGCCACCGATGGCCGTCGCGAAGGACACGAGCGTGGGCGGCACGTCCAAGTCCTCGAAAGAGCCGGACATGGAGTCCTTGCCGCCGATGGCGCCCACCCCGAAATCGATCTGGGCCATGAGCGCGCCGAGCACCGCCGCCATGGGCTTGCCCCAGCGCTCGGGATCCTGGCGCAGCTTCTCGAAGTACTCCTGGAAGGTGAGGTACATGTTCGCCCGCTCAAAGCCGGTGGCCACGAGCTTCGCCACGGAATCGAGCACGGCCATGTAGGCGCCGGCGTAGGGGTCGTAGGAGGAAAGGTACGGGTTAAAGCCCCAGGACAGGCCCGACACCGTGGTGGTCTTGCCGCCGAGCACCGGCAGCTTCGCCACCATGGCGAGCGCCGGGGTGAGCTGGCGGGTGCCGCCGAAGGGCATGAGCACCGTGGCCGCGCCGATGGTGGAGTCGAAGCGCTCCACAAGACCCTTGTTCGACGCGCGGTTGATGTCGCCCATGAGCGCTGCGAGGGACACTTCCAGTGAATCGGCGTCGCACACGGCGTCCACCACGGGGTCGGTCAGCTCGCTTGTCGCCTCGAAAGCGCGGTCGCAGGCGCTTTCGGCGAAGCTCTCGTCGGCCGGCGCGGGCACGGCCACCGCCGCATGCTTCGGCGCGCCGTTGCTCGCGAGGAACTCGCGGCTCACGTCCACGATGGTGTCGCCGCGCCAATGCATGCGCACGCGCGGTTCTTCCGTGACTACGGCCACCGGCGTGGCCTCCAGGTTCTCCTCGTGGGCGAGCGCGATGAAGGCATCCACGTCCTCGGGGGCCAAGGCCACGGCCATGCGCTCCTGAGATTCGGAGATGGCCAGCTCCGTGCCATCCAGACCGTCGTACTTTTTAGGTACGGCATCCAGGTTGATGTCCAGGCCGTCGGCCAACTCGCCAATGGCCACCGACACGCCGCCGGCGCCGAAGTCGTTGCAGCGCTTGATCATGCGGCAAGCATCCCCGCGGCGGAACAGGCGCTGGATCTTGCGCTCCACTGGCGCGTTGCCCTTCTGCACCTCGGCCCCGCAGCTTTCCAGAGATTCCACGGAATGGGCCTTGGAAGAGCCCGTGGCACCGCCGATGCCGTCGCGGCCCGTGCGGCCACCGAGGAGCACCACCACATCCCCCGGTGCCGGCGTCTCGCGACGCACATGGTCGGCCGGCGTGGCGCCCACCACGGCACCGATCTCCATGCGCTTGGCGGCGTAGCCGGGGTGGTACAGCTCGTGCACCTGGCCCGTGGCCAGGCCGATCTGATTGCCATAGGAGGAATACCCGGCCGCCGCCGTGGTCACCAGCTTGCGCTGGGGCAGCTTGCCGGGAATGGTGTCGGCCACGGGCACCGTGGGGTCGGCCGCGCCCGTGACGCGCATGGCCTGGTACACGTAGGAGCGGCCCGACAAAGGATCGCGGATGGCGCCGCCCACGCAGGTGGCCGCACCGCCGAAGGGCTCAATCTCGGTGGGATGGTTGTGGGTCTCGTTCTTGAAGAGGTACAGCCAGTCCTGCTCCTCGCCATCGACATCCACCTTGCACTTGATGGTGCAGGCGTTGATCTCCTCGGACTCGTCGAGGCCGGTGAGAATACCCTGATCTTTGAGCCACTTCGCTCCGATGGTGCCCATGTCCATGAGGCACACCGGCTTCTCATCGCGGCCGAGCTCGTGGCGCAGCTCCAGATAACGGTCGAAGGCGGCCTGCACGTTGGCGTCGGTGATTTCCACATCGTCAAGCACGGTGCCAAAGGTGGTGTGGCGGCAGTGGTCCGACCAGTAGGTGTCGATCATCTTGATCTCAGTGATGGAAGGATCGCGGCCCTCTTCAGCGAAGTAGGCGCGGCAGAACTGGATGTCGGCCAGATCCATGGCCAGGCCGCGCTCGTCGATGAAGCGGGCCAGATCATCATCGGAAAAGGCCGTGAAGCCTTCGATGACCTCCACATCGGCCGGGCGCTCGAAGGCCATGGCCAGGGTATCGCGAGGCTCAAGCGACGCCTCGCGGGCCTCCACCGGGTTGATGACGTAGCGCTTCACGGCTTCCACGTCAGCGTCGGTCAGGTTGCCTTCCAGGTAATACACCACTGCCGAGCGAACATCCGGGCGCTCGCCCTGGCTGATGAGCTGGATGCACTCGCTCGCCGAGTCGGCGCGCTGGTCGAACTGGCCGGGCAGGTACTCCACGGCGAACACGGCCGCGCCGGGGGCATCGGGCAGGTCGTAGGTGGCGGTGTCGGACTGCGGCTCGGAGAACACCGTGGGCACGCAGGCGGCGAACAGCTCCTCGCTCGCGCCTTCCACGTCGTAGCGGTTCACCAGACGCACGCCGGTCAGCCCCGAAATGCCGACGATGTCGCGCAGCTCGGCGGCCAAGGCGCGGGCCTCGCCGTCGAATCCGGGCTTCTTCTCAACATAGACGCGAGATACCATGGATGTGCCTCTCTCTTCAAGAAATGAGCGCTCGAACTTTTCCATAGGGGTGGACCTTAGTTCAACTGACCCCCCGTACGGGGCGACCTCGGTCGCTCCTCACCAAGTGGAGTCACCTCACTTGAGAAGGGGCGACCGAGGTCGCCCCCTACGGTAGATGCTACTCGGTTTTTTGAGCTTTTTCGGCCTCTTTGGCGGCCTTCTTCTCGGCTTGCATCTTCTCACGGTTCGACAGACGGAAGCCGCTGCCGAACAGGCCGCGGCGGGCCGGCTTCACCGGAGGCTCGTCGGACTCGCCGGCATCGGCGGCATCGGCATCCCCATCGGCCTCGCCAGCCTTCTTCTGGGCCGCATGGCGGTTCTGGTTCTTCCCCGACCCCTTCGCCTTCACCTGCTTGGCCTGCTGCACGCGGCGCGCCTGCTTCTCGGCCTTGGCGTTCTTCTCCTCAAGCGCCAGCATGCGCTCCTGGTAGGCCACGCGCTCCTTCTTGATCTTCCAAAAATCCAGCACGAAGGCGGCGATGATGAACACATAGGCCAAGATGAGCGTCACAACCGCCACCTGAGGCGGCAGCGACTGCTGGCCGACGAAGCTCAAGGTCGTGCAGCCGATGGCCGCGATGAGCAGGATCCACCAGATGAGGCGCAGACGCTTGTAGCGCGGCGTGTCGGGCTTGTAGTACTTGCGCTCCACCTCGCGCTGCTTGGCGGCGGCGGCCTTGCGGGCGGCCTTCTCCTCGGCCTTGCGCTGCTCGGGCGTCTTCTTCGCCGATTTCACGGTGACCGAGGCGGCGGCCTTGGCCTTGGGCTTGGCCGAGGCGGCCGACTTGCGCGTTGTGCCGGTGCGCTCCTCGGAGGTGTAGCGTTCGTTCATGGGGTTGCGTTGGGACATCTCTCTCCTTCAGTTCACGTCATCTTGAGCGCAGGCCGAAAGGCCGAAGTCGAAAGATCTCGCGAGATTTTTCGACTCGCTCCGCTCGCTCAGAATGACGGCGGGTTTTGCGGGCGGGCGGCGCTAGAACGTCGCGGGGTCGAACTTCTTGCCGGTGATGGTCTCGTAAGCCTGAATGTACTTCGCGGACGTGGCGTCGATGATCTCCTGGGGAAGGCGCGGCGGGTTCCCGGTCTTGTCCCAATGGGCCGTCAGCCAATCGCGGACGAACTGCTTGTCGAAGCTGGGCTGGTCCTTGCCCTCCTCGTAGGTATCGCCGGGCCAGAAGCGCGAGGAGTCGGGGGTGAGTACCTCGTCGGCCAAGATGATGGTGTCACCGAGACGGCCGAACTCGAACTTCGTGTCGGCGATGATAACCCCGCGCTCGGCCGCGTGGTCGGCGGCGGTGGTGTACACCTTCAACGCCAAGTCGCGCAGGGCCGTGGCATCCTCTTCCCCGAGGATTTCCGTAAGGCGCTCGAAGGAGATGTTCTCGTCGTGGTCGCCAATCTCGGCCTTGGTGGAGGGGGTGAAGATGGGCTCGGGCAGCTTCGAGGAGTTCACGAGGCCCTCGGGCAGTTCGATGCCGCAGACGGTGCCCTCGCGGTTGTACTCCTTTAGGCCACTGCCGGCCAAATAGCCGCGCACGATGCACTCGGCGGGGAACATGTCGGCCTTCTTCACCAGCATGAAGCGCCCGCGCAGGTAGTCGGCGAAGGGCTGGAACGCCTCGGGCAGATCGGCCACGTCGGTGGAGATGAGGTGGTTGTCCACCACGCCGTCAAGCAGGTTGAACCAGAACTTCGACAACTGGGTGAGCACCTGGCCCTTGTAGGGGATCTCGTCTTCCAGAATGTAGTCGAAGGCCGAGATGCGGTCGGTGGCCACGAGCAGCAGCTTGTCGCCCAAGTCGTACAGATCGCGCACCTTGCCCTGCGCGTCGGGAGTAATGTCGATTCCCGCCATGGATGCCCTTTCTCCTGAAGTGAGCCCGATGCCGGCCCCGCGCGTCTGGGCTTACCCCATCCGCGCCTGCGGCCGCCACCCTTCGGCTCCCGCCCGAAACCTGCACTTCGGGCGCACTTTTGCGTACCGTTCATTATGGCACAGAAAACGGGTTCTTCCCCCTACAAGAGTCCCTACGGCGACGGTTTCAGCATAAGCGAACGATTCGCTGCGCCGCCGCCCCTTCTTCCCGCATCGAAACCAATAGCAGAGGCCTACTCCCCTTGGCAAGGCCAGCTGTCCACCAGGTCGATGAGTTCTTGCTGCGAGTGCACGTCGGTTTTCCTATAGAGATTCCGCACATGGGTCTTCACGGTGTTGTACGACAGCACTAGTTCCTCCTGAACCACCGCCGTACTGCGCCCACGCGCGTAGAATTGCAGGATTTCCGCCTCGCGCGGCGTGAGCGCAAAGGACTCGGCGATGGAACGGCAGCGCTCATCGAAGGACTCCGAAGGAGGCACGATGCGCGGCGTATCCACCGGGCGCACGTGGGAGACAACGTCGTCGAAGCTGAAGGAGCGCAGCAAGAGGAAGTTGTAGCAGGCAAAAACCACAGCAGCCAGAGAGAACCCCCATGCCACCGCCTCAAGATGTCGGGGCAGCAGCAGGTTGAGACCGTGCCCCACGGTAGCGCCGCCCAGAATACCCAGGCAGATGCTGCCCTCGTAGAGCGCCGCGATGCGAAAGAAGTCTGCGGGGTTGCGACGCCCGATGGCGCTGGACACCAGAAGGGCCAGGGCAACAAGACAATCGGCACCCGAACTGAACAGCACATTAGGTATCTGCTGGACAAATGGCGAGCGAGGCGCCGAGAGCAGCGTCGGGCAGAAAAGCGTCAAGCCCGCGAGCACCAACACGATCACCCCCAGATACAGCGTGTCCAGCGCCCGACTGCGACGAAGGGCAAGCAGCGACAGCCCGATTATGAGCACGAGCGGAAAGATGTTGAGGGGCATCTGCACCGGCACGCTGGCAATTGAACCGTATGTGAGCGCGATACCGCGCACGGCGCCCAAGAGCACCACCGACGCAAACAGCGGATGCCCCGCAGGAATGTACGAACGGGGATTGACGAACAAGGGGGCGACACCGGGAGCCTCGTTGTCGAGCATGGAGGGAATGCTCCGCGCCGCGTTCCACGACACCCCAAGGCAAGCGAGGCAGATAATGCCCTGCACCAAATAGCCGGTGGCCGCATCGGCCAGAACGAATTCCGTGGCAACGGAGATCAGACACCGCAGCACAGCCGCCGTCCCAACGGCAAGGAGCGCCTTTTCGGGGCTCAACTCGATGAGCATAGCGCTGGCCGCTATATAGAACCACGGCGCGGCCAAGCCATAAGCTACGGCCCCAATCACAAGAAGCGTCACAGACCCCATTGAGATAGCGACGCACATCATCCCGAGAGACGCAACGACCAACAACGGAGTCAGGCAATGGGACACCCTCAGCACCAAGGCGCCCCGGCTGTAGTTCATCACAATAGCAAGGAGCGCGAAGCAGGCGAAGACCTCTGAGGCCGTACCTATCTCACGCGCAAGGGGGAAGACGGAATGAAACGTCGGATAAATCCAAAAACTCAGACCCCAGCGGGCCAACTCATATAGCACAAGGGCAGTGCAGGCGATCAGCCAAGAGCGTATGCGAACAAAGGCGTTAATCATGTTCCCTCCTCGGCGCCATTATAAGCTCCAAGCAGAATCCCCGAAGGGCAAGCGGGGCGCTTTCCCGCCACGACGAGCGATTTCACCCGCTGCGGGTGAGCCATCTCCCTTGCAGGGAAGGAAGATGCCTGGCCGCCTTTTTGCCATGATAGGCAAGGCGGCGGCAACCCCCTGAATCCCAACAAGGGCAGCCGTCGCTCCCAATCGGAGGGTGCGCCGGAAGCGCCCCAACCATGAACCACAGGAGGGTTATCATGACGAAGGATTTTTCTCGCCGTTCATTCCTCGGCCTCGGTGCCGCCGCGACACTCGGATCAGTGGCCGCCCTCGCCGGCTGCGCGCCCCAAACACCTAGCGCCGCGCTTTCCGATACCGGCGACAGCGAGAGCAACTCCAGCTGGCTTGGCGCAGAGCCGACCGTTGAGGAAAGCGAGATCACCTCAGCCCAAGACACCGACCTGCTCATCATCGGTGCCGGCTGCGCGGGTTTGGCTGCCGCGGCCACGGCCACCGATTTGGACCTCGACTTCATTGTCTGCGACAAGAACACCGCTGTACAGGATACGCGTGAATACTTCGGCGCCGTAAACACGAAGTACACCAAAGAGGCTGGTCAGGAAGTCGACAAGATCCGCACAATGAACGAGATCGCCCGCTATTCCAACGGCCGCACCAACCGCTCGGTGCTGAAGGTGTGGCTTGACGAATCCGCCGAGTGCTTTGAATGGGTGGACGATCTTGTGCAGAAGGCCACGGGCAAAACCGTCTATCTGGAGATCGCCCCCGACCTAACCGACCATGGCTACTTCGCTCCCACAGTGAACCACATGCATGCTCCTTATTATACCGGCGATCTGCGCAACAATGTGTATCAGCAGTACATCGAAGGAGCCGGCCATACCATCTATTTCGAGCATGAGCTCGTGAAGCTCGTCCATGATGGGGAAGGAACCAAGGTGACCGGAGCCATCTTCAAGACCAAAGACGGCTACGTGCAGATCAATGCCGCCAATGTACTGCTGGCCACCGGAGGCTACGCGGCCAATCCGACTATGATCGAGGCCCTGCAGCCCAACGTTCCCCGGTGCGTGACGGCTAACAGCTATTCCATGATGTGCGACGGTTCGGGCATCAAGACGGCCCTGTGGGCTGGCGCGACCATGGACGAGGTACCCTGTCCCATGATCTTCAACCGCGGCGCGGTAGACGTGGGAGTAGACGCCGGATACATCGGCTCGGGCGAGGACGCTATCTTCCCCGGCACCATCGTTCAGCTGAATATGGGAAGCCAGCCTTTCATGGCCGTGAACCGCAACGGCGTGCGCTTCACCAACGAGTCGCTGCCCTATGACAACATCTGCAATGCGAGCGCTCTGCAGCCGGGCGGTGTTTTCTGCCAGGTCTTCGACGGCAACGCTCCCGCCGACATCGACCGCTTCGCTCAGGCCGGATGCGCGCGACTCACCACTGACCGCATTCGCAAGGGAGCGAGCGTCGACGAGCTGTGCGCTGCGGCTCTGGAGCCCGGCATCATGAAGAAGGCCGACACCCTCGAGGAGCTGGCCGACATGCTCGGTTTCGCCGGCGAGGCAAAGCAGAACTTCCTTGCCCAGGTGGACCGCTACAACGAGCTGTTCGATGCTCAAGCTGATGAGGACTTTGGCAAGGAGGCCTACCGCCTCTCCGCCATTCGCCAGGCGCCCTTCTACGGATGCTGGTACGGCGGCTCGCTGCTCACCACCATCGACGGCCTGACCATCAACGAGGAAATGCAGGTGCTGAACACCGAAGGCGTCGTGATTGAAGGCCTCTACGCCGCCGGCGACTGCTCGGGCAGCCTGTTCGCGGGCACCTATCCCGAATATGTGGTGGGCCTGGCCTGCGGCCGCTCCTCCACCCAAGGTCGCCACATCGCTCGTCGCCTGGCCGGCGACCTGTAGGTCACCGCATTTCACCCTCCCCAGCGAAACGGCTCCCCCTAGGGAGCCGTTTCCTGTTCATGCAGCACCTATTCCATCCTGCTACCCGTAAAGCGCCCCTATGGCGACGGTTTCAGCATAAGCGAGCAACTCGACGCCGCACAGCCCTTCTTCCCGCGCACGGCGCCACAGCGGCCCCGGGCCTTCCCGAGGCTCGCAAGCCCGGCCCACGGCCAGCTCCATTTGACCAGAAACGCGGTGTCCGCTCGACCAGAGGCGCGCCTAGCGCCCACGCCCGACCTGAGGCCGCCACCAGCCCGGGGCTGCTTCCGGCCCCGGGCTGCTTCCGGCCCCGGGCTATTTCCCGGTCTTGGCCTGCTTCTTGTGAGGGGCGCGTTTCTTGCCGGAGCCGAAGGCGCGGTGCTTCTCGGCCGCCTCGTCGTAGAGGGGGATGTGAATGGTGAAGCAGGCGCCCTTGTCCTTTTCGCCTTCCACCTGCACCCAGCCGCCGTGGCGGTCGACGATCTCCTTCACCACGGCCAAGCCCACGCCAAGACCGCCGCTCTCGCGGTTGCGGCCGGCGTCGGCGCGCCAGAAGCGCGAGAACACCATGCGGGCCTCTTCCTTAGTAAGGCCGATGCCGGTGTCGCGCACGGCGATGGAGGCCATGATGTCGCCCTTCTGCACCGACACCGTGATGTGGCCGCCCTCCGGCGTGTAGCGCACGGCATTGGAGATGAGGTTGGCCGTGGCCTGGCGGATCATATCAGCGTCGCCCACTACCATAACGTCGGGCTCGGCGTCGTACTCCAAGGTGAGGCCGGAATCGGACACGAACATCTCGTGGGTGGCGACGATGCCAGAGATGAGCTCGCCGACGTTGACGACCTCCTCCTTCATGGGCTCGCCGCGGTTTTCCAGACGAGACAGCTTCAACAGCGCATTCACCAGCCGCGACAGGCGCTGGATCTCGGAATTCACGGTGACCAGGCGCTCCTCGTCGGCCTCGTAGACGCCGTCGATCATGGCCTCCACCGTGGCCTGGATGGCCATGAGCGGGGTGCGCAGCTCGTGGGCGACGTCGGTGGTGAGGCGCCGCTCCAAATCGCGGTCCTTCTCCACCGACTCGGCCATGACGTCGAAGGTCTCGCCGAGGCGGGCCACCTCGTCCTCGCCGGTCAGCTTCGTGCGGGCCGACAGATCGCCGTCGCCGATGGCCCGGGCCGTCTTCATAATGCGGTTGATCGGCGACACCAAGTTGCGCGCGAAGAGGAAGCCGATGCAGGAAGCAAGCACGATGGCCACACCGCCGGCGATGAACATAGCCTGGTAGGAGTTATCGCGGAACTCCTGGTCGGGCTGGCGCATAAGGGCCTCGGAGCCGTAGACCCACAGGCGCACGGTGCCCACTTTCTCGCCATCGGGAAGCACGATGGAAGCCGTGGCCGCCTGCGAGCGGTCCTGAGGTGCGAAGGACGTGAACACGTCGCCCTGCTGCTCGTCGATGATGACGGAGGAGTCGAAAACGGTGCTCCCCTTCAAGTCGATCACCCGCACGCCCACACCGCTCGTGAGCTCGGTGGCCTGGGCGGCCGGGCGGGTGGTCTCGGGATTCCACAAATCGCCGGTCTCCTCGTAAATGGCCGCAATGCGGTTCGCCGTGGTCTCGCAGAGCGTCTGCATGTTGTCGGCCGTGTAGGTGCGGAAATGCTGCTCCCACACGAAGGAGACCACGCCGATGGCGACGAGCGCCGTCATGGCAGCGATAAGGGCGAAGGCCAAGGTCACACGCGTGGTATAGGAAAGGCTCGACCAGCGCCGACGGCGCCTTTTCTTCTTGCGCTCCGGAGACGGCAAAGAGGTCGCCGGCGGGGCGACCTCTTCAGCGGTTTCCAAGATGCGCGGTTTTGCTTCCGTCTCGGTCATGAAACTCCTTCGGGACAGACGGGACGGCCCGCGGGCCGGGGATGTACGCAGATCGGGCGGCTACTGGCCGTTCTTGGTGGGATCCTCGAAGCGGTAGCCCACGCCGTGCACGGTGTGGAGCCACTTCGGGTTGCGCGGGTTGTCGCCGATCTTGGCGCGCAGGTTCTTCACATGGGAGTCGATGGTGCGCTCGTAGCCCTCGAAGTCGTAGCCGAGCACCTTCTCCACGAGCTCCATGCGGCTGTACACGCGACCGGGGTAGCGGGACAGCGTGGTGAGCAGCTTGAACTCGCTGGCGGTAAGATCGATCTCCTCGCCGGAGACGAGCACCTTGTGGCCCGACACGTCGATGGTGAGCTCGCCGAACTCGAGCACCTCGCGCTGGGGCTCGGAATCGGCGTGCACGCGGCGCAGCAGCGCGCGGGAGCGGGCCACCAGCTCGCGGGGGCTGAAGGGCTTCACCAAGTAGTCGTCGGCGCCCAGCTCCAGGCCGATGATGCGATCTTCCACCTCGCCCTTGGCCGTCAGCATGATGATCGGCACATCGGAGGTGTCGCGGATGACGCGGCAGACGCGCTCGCCCGGCACCCGGGGCAGCATGAGGTCGAGGATGACCAGATCGAAATGATGCTTCTGGAACTCTTCCAGGGCGTCCTGGCCGTCGCCGACGGCGGTCACCCAGTAGTTCTCGCGCTCCAAATAGGCCGTCACCGCATCGCGGATGGCCTTCTCGTCTTCAACCAGAAGAATGCGTCGCGTCTCGTTGCTCATGGAATGTGCTCCTTGCATACTCGCTTGCAGTTTCTAGGATGCCAAAGCTGAAATCTGTGCTGACCTGCGATTTCATCGGCAGTTGGCCCATATATCAGCCCGGCAGTCGTGTTTGCGTTTATTGTAGCGTTTGGCCCCATACGGTCGCCGAGGCGTATGCGAAATGACACAATAGCCCCATGCCACAGAGAAGATCCGCGCCCACGCGGCGCGTTGCGACAAAACAACCCACATCCCTCTCCTTGCCCGGAGGCCACGAGGTCTTGCTGACGCGCCGTCATTTCCTGTACGGCGCAGCTGGCGTGGCCGCATTGGCCGCCGTGGGCGGCGGGGCCGCTTGGGCCGCCGGCCGCTCTAGCGACGACGACGCCCTGAAGACCCTTAAGGTGCCCGAAAGCGCCGTCACCGCGCAGACCGCCTTGGAAGAGATGGAAAACTATGAGGACGCCGTCACGCTGGCCGGCTCGGCGAAACTGCCCTTCGGCACGCTCGTCTGGTGCAGCGACGACGCCGTAGCCGCCTGCCTGCTTCCCACGGAAACCGCCAAGCCCCTGGCCGAGGTGGGGCTCCTCGATCTGGCTTCCGCCGAGTGCACCACCATCATCGAGCACGCCGTGGGCGAGGCCGAGGGCTTCGAGATTTACGACGTGCGCGCCAATGCCGCCGGCGTCGTCTGGACCGAGGCCGACATCCTGGACAACCTCTGGCGCGTGTACGCGGCATCGCTTTCCGGCACCACGCTGGGCGAGCCGCAGCTGCTCGACGAGGGCGACGTGAACTGGGAGATGCCCACCTTGGCCGTCGCCGACGGGTACGCTTTCTGGCAGCGGCTTCCACAGCTCGACGGCAACGCCCGCGTGGAAGATTCGCGGCTTTTGCGCGCCGCCTTCGGCACGGCCGATTCCCAGGTAGTGTATGCCTCCCAGGGACGCATGGCCTGCGCGCCCACCTCCTGCGGCGACAGCCTCGCGCTGGCGCCCCGCGCCCGCACAAGCGGCACCTACTACCAGCTCACCCACCTGGACGCCGCCACCGGCGAGGTCACCGACGCCTGCGTTCTGCCCTCGTCCATGAAGCCGATGGAATGCGGCTGGGGCAAAACCGGCTTCAGCTTCGCCTTCGACGGCATTTACAACTACGGCGAGGGCATTGCGAATCTGGGCACCTACCTGCCCATGGAGGCCCCCGAGGCCGTCTCGCTCGCGGCAGCCAACACGGAGGAAGCCGCCGTCGAGACGGGCGAGGTAGACGCCGCCGCGCCGTACCTGCCCATCGCCTGCGCCAACCCCGGCACCGAGGCCTACAGCGACGTGCCCTGGTTCCATTTCGCAGCGAACCCGCTTTCCCCGCCCTGCTGGTGCGGCAACTGGCTCATGGTGCGCGGCGGCAGCTTCGTGGTGGCCGTCGACTTGGCAGGACGGCGCTATGCGCAGCTGCCCCTGGAGGAGGGGTCGGGCGACTACAATGACTTCCTCGCTTCCACGCATGCGGGCACGCGGGCCGTCACCTACTGCAACGTGGACTACACCCCCATCGGCGGCGAGCAGCAGAAGCACTGCCTCGTCCGCATCTGGGAACCGACAGCGTAGGGACCTCGGCTCGTCCGCGATCGGGACGGGAGGGCACCGCGAAGCCCGCTGCGCGCTTTATCCCCCTGCGAACGCGGCCGTTAAGCTTACAGCCCGAAGTACTCCTGCTTGGCGGAGAGGATGCGGATGAGGGACTCGTCGAGGCGCTCTTCAGTCAGCTCGCCTGCCTGCACGGCGTCCAACACCCCCTGGTAGGCCTCGTCGAAACGCTCGGGCATGAGCGGAATGTCGCAACCCGCCTTGAGCGCCGCGACCGCCGCTTCCGCCGGGGTGTAGTAGCTGGTGATGGCGCCCATGGAAAGCGAGTCGGTGACGACGATACCCGTGTAACCCAGAGAATCGCGCAGTATGCCCTGGACAACGGCCGAACTGAGCGGGGCCGGCGTACTGTCGCCGATGATGTTCGGCAGGCTCACATGCCCCACCATGATCATGGGCACCCCTGCTTCGATGGCCGCGCGGAAGGGCACGAGATCCACCGTTTCCAACTCCTCGCTCGTCGAGTCGATGGTGATGGCGCCCTCGTGGGAATCGCCGGCCGCCGCGCCAATACCCGGGAAGTGCTTCGCGCAGCAGAGCATCTTCTTGTCGCGGAAGCCTTCCACCTCGGCCCGCACCATATCGGCCGCCACGGCGGCATCACTCGAGAACGAACGCAGACCCATGGTGTCGCTGCGCAACGGGTTCACCACGTCGGCCACGGGGGCGAAATCAAGGTTGAACCCGAGCGGCGCCAGGTAGTCGGCGATCTGCTCGGCGGCGCGCTTGGCCGCCTCGGTATCGCCAGCGCTGCCGAGAGCAGAAGCGTCGCCCACGTCCTGGACACCGAAGGCCTCGTTGCCGGCGACGCGCACCACCGTGCCTCCCTCTTCATCGACCGCGACAAAAGGCGCTACATTGCCGCTGTCAGCGTAGAACTGCTTCACGTTCGCGAGCATGGTCGTCGTCTGCTCGGGATCGAGCAGGTTCTGGGCGAAGTAAACGATGCCACCCACGGGATGGGCCGCAACGCCCTCGCGGGTCATATCCCCCGCCTGGGTAACCTGGGACACACCTTCCACCAGCGCTTCGGGGGTCACGATAAACAGCTGGGCTACCTTCTGCTCGAGCGTCATGGTGCCGATGCGCTCGTCCACAGCAGCACGCGCGGCGGCCGCAGCATCTTCGGGGCCTTGGCTCTCGCCCGCGCCTTCGCCAGCTGAATCGTCCGCCCCGTTCGACCCGTCGCCCGCGCAGCCGCCCAACGCCAGGCTTCCGCCGGCCAAAGCCGCCAACCACACAAAACGACGGCGCGTGATGGAATCAGCCAAAACAGTCACACTACTTCCCTCCGAACAACTCAATCCCTTCGAGCCAATCGCGCACGCACTCGCAATTTCACTTACGCCCACCAGCATAGCGCCAGAAACGCCTTGCGGCAACGGGCCGCCGCACGATGCCGAAGCACGTAACGGTCACTTCACTTTCTGTGAAGACGGAGGCACGTCGCTCGCAAATAGGGAATAATGCGAGACATCGCAAAACGGCGAGCGAAGCAGGAGGAGGATTTGTGACCTATCTCATCACCTTTCTGGAGGGCATCATCACCTTCGTGTCGCCGTGCCTGCTTCCCATGATCCCCATCTATGTCACCTACTTTGCCGCCGGCGAGGAAGTGCGCACGTCCATCGTGCTGCGCAATGCCCTTGGGTTCGTGCTGGGGTTCACCTGCGTGTTCATCGCCATGGGTGCTTTGGCCTCATCGGTAGGTGCGTTCTTCATCGAGTACCAGAGCGCCGTCAACGTGGTGTGCGGCCTGGTGGTCATCGCATTCGGTCTGTACTTCCTCGGTATCATCAAAATCAACCTCTTCCACGGTGCGAAGAACCCGCTGGCAGGGCGCCAGCTGGGATTTTTCTCCTCGGTGCTGTTCGGCGTCATCTTCTCTGTCGGATGGACGCCGTGCGTGGGAGCGTTCCTCGGCTCGGCGCTCATGCTGGCCTCGCAGCAGGCCTCGGTGGCACAGGGCGTCATTCTGCTTCTGTGCTACTCGGCCGGCCTCGGCATTCCGTTTGTGACGGCCGCCGTGCTCATCGACAAGCTGAAGGGCGCTTTCACCGTCATCAAGCAGCATTACGATATCATCAATAAGGTATGCGGCTGGTTTCTGGTCGCCGTGGGCGTGCTCATGGCGACGGGGCTGCTCGGCGGCTTCTTGCGCCTGCTGAGCTAACCCGCGGAATCCAGCCCGAAGGAGAAAGGTTCGAACATGAGCGAGAACGAGAAGATGCCGACCGATGCCGGCGCCCCAGCCGAGACGACAGCGGCCCCGACCGATAGCAGCACCCCAGCCGAGACGGCGGCAAGCACGACCCCCGCAACAGCTGAGCCCTCAGCGGCCGAGCAGCGGGGCGAGACCATCGGCGAGCGCTTGGCGTCCCTGGAAGCCGAAGAGAAAGCCGCTGCTGCCACGCCGGAGGGCGAGAAGGCCGACCGCAAGAAGCATGTTGGCGTCATCGTGGCCGCCGTCGTCTTTGCCGTGCTGCTCATCGGCGCGGGCGTGGCCTACAGCGCTCTCGCGCCAGCGGCCGACAGCAAGCAGATAGAGGTCACCGGTACCGATGCTGTTCAAGAAACCGAGGTAGATGCCGCCGACGACACCGGCGACGGCAACGGCACCAACGCAGCCACCACCCCGGCTCCGGACTTCACCATGACCGACGCCGACGGAGCGACCCTCACCCTGGCCGACTTCAAGGGCAAGCCAGTGCTGCTGAACTTCTGGGCCAGCTGGTGCGGCCCTTGCCAAAGCGAGATGCCCGACATCCAGACCGCGTGGAAAGAGCACGGCACTGATGTGGAATTCGTCATCGTGAACATGACCGGCATGAACGGCGAGACCGAGCAGAGCGCCAAGGCCTTCCTCGCCGACGCCGGCTACACCTTCCCGTGCTATTTCGATGCCAACAACTCGGCAGCCACCGCCTTCGGCGTGAGCTCCATTCCGCAGACTTACTTGATCAACGCCGAGGGCAACATCATCGGCGCCTACATGGGGGCCATGGACGCCTCCGTGCTTGCCCAGGGCATCGACATGCTCACCGGTGACATCAGCGGGGCCGCGCAGTAAGGCTTTCGAGTCCCTGAATCCTCTGGCCTCCGAACTCAGGGGCGACCAAGGTCGCCCCCTACGGGACGGCTCTCGGAGACTCCTCTTATAAGCGAGATCTAAGAGACGGCAGATCCCGGTTCCGCAAAGTGACTTCCCCGGTTGAACCGTAGGGGGCGACTTTGGTCGCCCCTTGCCGGAAGTAAGTGAGAGCTACTAGAACTCCAGCTCCTGCAGGCGATCGAACACAACGTCCTTGCGGGTGAGGAAGTCCCAGGGATCGAAGATCTCGTCGAGCTTCTCCTGGGAAAGCAGCGCCATGGCCTCGTCGTCGGCTTCCAAACGCTCGCGGTAAGTGGGGCCGTCAACGGCGTTCTGGATGTCTTCCCACACCTTCATGGCGTTGCGCTGCACGATGACGTAGGCGTCCTCGCGGGAGATGCCGGCGTCCACGAGCGCCAACAGCACCTTGCTGGAGAAGATGAGACCCTTCGTACGCCACAGGTTGTGCTCCATCTTGGCCGGATAGGTCTGCAGGCCGTCGAGCATCCACTGCATCTTACCGAACATGTAGTCCAACGCCGTGAAGCTGTCGGCCAGCACCACGCGCTCGGCGCCGGAATGCGAGATGTCGCGCTCGAACCACAGGGCCACGTTGTCGAAGGCCACCTGGGCGTTCGCCTTCACCACGCGGGCGAGGCCGCACACGCGCTCGGCCGTGATGGGGTTGCGCTTGTGGGGCATGGCCGAAGAGCCCTTCTGCCCCTTGGTGAACGGCTCTTCCGCCTCGATGACGTCGGACTGCTGAAGCAGGCGCACCTGCATGGCGATGGACTCCAGGGAGGAGGCCGTCACGGCGAGGGCCGCCATCACCTGGGCGTGGCGGTCGCGGGCGAGCACCTGGGTGGACAGCGGGTCGGGGGTGAGCCCCAGCTTCTCGCAAACGTACTGCTCCACGAAGGGGTCGATGGAAGAGTAAGTGCCCACCGCGCCGGAGATAGCGCCAGTAGCGGCCACAGCGCGGGCCTCCTCCATGCGGGTGAGGGCGCGCTTCAAAGCCCAGGCCCAGCTGCCGAACTTCATGCCGAAGGTCATGGGTTCGGCGTGAATGCCGTGGGTACGGCCCACGCACAGCGTGTTCTGGAACTCGAAGGCGCGACGCTTGCAGGTTTCGCCGAGGCGCTTGATATCGTCGATGATGATGTCGCAAGCCTGGGTGACCTGATAGGACAGCGCGGTGTCGCCCAGGTCGGAGGAGGTCATGCCGTAGTGCACCCAGCGGCTCGGCTTGTCGGCTCCCTCGGGAATGTCGGCGTCGATGTAGCCCGCCATGCAAGTGGTGAACGCGATGACGTCGTGGTTCGTCACTTTCTCGATCTCCTCGATCTCCTCCACGGTGAAGTCGGCGTGGTCGCGGATCCACTGGGCCTCCTCGCGCGTGATGCCCGCCTGGCCGAGCTCGGCCTGGGCCTCGCAGGCCAGAACCTCGATCTCCTTCCAAATGGCGAACTTGTTCTCGAGTTCCCAGATGCGACCCATTTCCGGACGAGTATAGCGACCGATCATGCGCGTTTCCTTTCCCTGGCAGTCTGCGCGGACGCCTCAGCGTCCTGCGCGTTTTCCTTCGTGAACAGGGTACCAGAAATAGCCCGCTTCGTCGGCGGCTCTCGCCCAAGCGATCGATTCCGGCGCGCCGAGACGCCGCGGCATCGCCAGCACACGTCGGTCTGTGCGCAAATCAGCAGGATTCTTTGAGCAACGAGGAATATTTTCGTTGCAGAAACCGGAGCGCTCGGGTAAGATGCATTGTTACGCGGAGGAGTGACCGAGAGGCCGAAGGTGCTCGCCTGCTAAGTGAGTATGCCCCACAAGGGCATCTAGGGTTCGAATCCCTACTCCTCCGCCAGTTTGCCTTTTCTCGAACTCCCTGCGGGGAGTTTTTTATTTGCGAAGCCCCGATCCCCGTTTCCGAGCGTCCCGCTCCTTTACGCTTGGAAAATGCGGGTTGATGCCAGTTGAGGCCCGAAGTGGACAAAGACAGCTAGCCATTTGGGGCCTCAACTGGCATTTTTTACCATTTCTAGGCCCAACTGGCAGCCCCTTCATGCCATTTCGAGTCTCAACTGGCATCCACCTCTTCTAAAACGCCTACCGTTGCCACGGCCAGCGGCGGCGGGTGGTGGCGGCGAGGCGCTTTTTGCGGTAGTTGGGGTGATGCGCGAGGAAGCGCCAGTTGGCGAGGCGCGTGACGAGGAGGCCGACAAGGCCCACAACCATGAAGCTGAGCGACAGATCGAGCACCGCCGGAGCGTTGTCGAAGAAGGCGTACACCGACACCAAGGCGAAGAAGCCGACGACGATGCCGTTGAACCACGTGAAGATTTTGATGAGCACCTCTTTGGCACGAGCCGGGGAATGACGGTAGGTGACCACCACATAGATGAGTCCCGCCGCCACCGCCATGACGATGAGCAGAGGGACAACGCGGGACAGGCGAGCGAGAAAACCCACTTCTCATCCTTTCTCTTCGGGCGGCATCGGCGAGATGCCTTGGACACTAGCGCACGTGATTGCGGCAGTGCCAGTGTATACGAAAAAGACGAGTGCCGAGCGACGGCGCGGCCATTCGTTACCCGGCGCTCTTTATCGCGAAGGGGCGACGGCGGCGCGCAGGCCGGAGAGACTCGTCGGGCGCGCCCACCAGCCGCGAGCCGCAGCGGCCGTGGCGATGCGGCTGGCCTCGGCGAAGGTGTCTACGAGGGCGAAGGTGGCCGAGCCGCTACCGGAGAGGAGCACGTTGTTCTCCCCTGCCTGTTCGGCGAGCCATGCACGGATGACGGACAGCTCAGGCAGAAGCGCCTCGGCCGCGGGGGCGAGGTTGTTGGCGAGCGCCACATCGTCGGCACGGGTGGCAGCGAGGTCGCGGGCGAGCTCTTCTTCGGGCACCGGGCGCGGCGCAGCGTCGAAGCGCTTATAGGCCTCGGCAGTGGAGACGCCCTCCGCCGGTTTCACCAGCACCACGGTGCGCCGCGACGTTTCCAAACGGCGCTGCAGCACCTCGCCGACGCCGCCGAGCAGAGCGCAGCCGCCATGGAGGAAGAACGCGACATCAGCTCCGAGCGACCGGGCAACGTCGGCCACGCGCTCGTCATCGGCCGCAAGATCCCACGCCTTCGCGAGGCCCACGAGCACCGCCGCCGCGTTCGACGAGCCGCCGCCCAAGCCGCCCTGGGCCGGAATGTGCTTCTCGATGCGCAGCTGGATGGCCTCGGGAAGATCGCGGTCCACCGCCCGGGACAGGCGATCAGCAGCTTTGAAGGCGAGGTTGTCAGCCGCCGGCACAGCGAGGTCTTGGCCCGTGCGGTCGGCCAAGTCGATGGTCATGACGAGGTTGTCCGCCGGGCCGCCCACCGCGACGTCGGCGCGGGCGCCCCCTTCGGCAACGCGCTTCGCCAACTCGTCGGCCGAAACACCTTCCGCACGCAGATACAGCGTGTCATGCAGCGCAAGCGCATGCATGATGGTATCGGCATCGTGGTAGCCGTCCTCGCGGCGCGCCCCGATAGCCAAAAGCAGGTTCACCTTCGCCGGCGACACCAGCTTCATCGTGTTCGTCCCCATGAAAGCGGCCGCCGACCACTGAGCCTCACGGGCCGCCGCCAGCAGATTCACTTCCGCCTCGCGATTGCGCTGCGCATTCTCGGTCATTCGCGTTCCTTCTCTTTCTTGCGCCGGGCGCGGAAGAAATCGCGCAGCAGGGCCACGCATTCCTCCTCGCACACGCCGCCCGTTGCCTCGAACTGATGGTTCAGACGCGTATCGGCATGGATATCGTACAGCGTGCCCACCGCGCCCGCCTTCTGATCAGGCGCGCCGTACACACAGCGAGCCACCCGCGCCTGGTGCATGAGACCAGCGCACATGATGCAGGGTTCCAGCGTGACGTAGACGGTGCAATCGGTTAGCCGCCAGGCATCCAGCACGCGAGCCGCCTCTTTCATGGCGAGAAATTCCGCGTGCCCGGCCGGATCGCGATCAGTCTCGCGGCGATTGCGCCCCCGGGCGATGACGCGCGGCTCGGCGAGCGGGCGGCGCGTGCCGCGGTCGATGGGCTCGTACACCACCACGGCCCCAATGGGCACCTCCCCCGCCGCACCCGCAGCCCGCGCCTCTTCCAAGGCCAGCGCCATATACTGCGCGTCAAGCGCCTGCTGCTCTTCGGTTGTGCGATGTTCATTCATGAAGGGAATTATAAGCGGTGCCGCACAAACAACCGCCGCGCGGCGCGGCAAAGCAGGCGATTCCCCATAATCGCAGTGGGAATGTGGTATCCTGTGCGTCACGTTCGCCGCGCAAGGGCGAACGCCCAATGACGCGGAGGCGTGTCCGAGTGGCTTAAGGAAGCAGTCTTGAAAACTGTCGTGCCGAAAGGTACCGTGGGTTCAAATCCTACCGCCTCCGCCAGAAGAGACTGAAGCCCCGATTCGCTCGGGGCTTTTTCTAATCTCGATCCCCGTCGGTGACAAAACAGCCTTGTTGGCTGCAATCCTTACCGACGCTCGATCGGGATGTAGGGCTTGGTGCCGCGGATGGTGTTTTTGTAGGCGGGGCGGATGATGCGCTTGCCGGCGGCGATTTCCTCGAAGCGGTGCGCTGCCCAGCCGGCCATGCGAGCGCAGGCGAAGAGCGGCGTGAACAGATCCTCGGGGATGCCCATCATGGAGTAGATGAAGCCCGAGTACATGTCCACGTTCGCGCACAGCTCCTTGGTGGAGCCCTTCTCGCGGGCGAAGACCTCGGGCGTCAAACGCTCGATGGATTTCAGCAGGTTCAGCTCGGCCTCGTATTCCGTGCCGGCGGCCAGCTGCTCGGCGAAGCGCTTGCCGATGACGGCGCGCGGGTCACTCAAAGTGTACACCGCGTGCCCCATGCCGTAGACGAGTCCCGTGCCGTCGTAGGCCTGCTTGTTCACGATCTTCGCCAGGTAGGCGGCCACCTCGTCGTCATCTTCCCAATTCTTCACGTTCTCCTTGATTTCCGCCTGCATGGCGCGCACCTGATGGTTCGCGCCGCCGTGGCGATGCCCCTTCAGCGAACCGAAGGCCGCCGCGTAGGTGGAATAGGGATCGGTGTCCGCCGAGGACAGCACGTGGGTCGTGAACGACGAGTTGTTGCCGCCGCCGTGCTCGGCATGCAGGCACAGCATGATGTCAAGCATGCGAGCCTCTTCCGGTGCGAACGAGCGGTCGGGGCGCAGCATGGATAAGATGGTCTCGGCCGTGGACTGTCCGGGCACGAAGCGGTGCATGATCATGGATTCGTGGTTGAAGGCGGCCTGCTTGGCGTAGTAGGCCAGCACCATGATGCGCGGCAGGCGGCTGATGAGCGAGAGCGCCGTGTGAATCTCGTGCTCGGGAGAGCGGTCCTCGGCGGACTCGTCGGCCGCGTACAGGCGCAGGATGGAACGAGCCATCATGTTCATGAGATCGGGCGAGGTGTCCACCATAAGCGTGCTGGCCGTGAATCCGTCGGGCAGCTCGCGCTGGGAATCGATCACTTCCACGAACCGGTTGAGACGCTCCTGCGTCGGCAGCTCTCCCATGAGCAGCAGATAGGCCACCTCTTCGAAAGCGAAGCGGCGCGTCGGATCCAAATCGCCCAGAAGGTCGTAAAGGTCGTAGCCGCGCAGGCGCAGAGAGCCCTCGGCCGGCATCTTCTCGCCGTCGGACATCACATAACCGTGAACATTAGAGATGTTGGTCATGCCCGCGAGCACGCCCGTGCCGTCGGCGTTGCGCAGGCCGCGCTTCACATCGTGGGCGGCATACAACGCCGGATCGATGGCGTTCACCTGGTAGAAGTTCTCGTACAGACGCACGCGGCGAGCCTCGTCGTCGCTGATCTCGATGGGCTCGACCTCGTCGATTTCGGCATGGTTGTCCACGCGGATGACGGCTTCATCTATTTCCATGGCCATGGGGCACCCTCCCGGAAAATGGTCGCTACACGGGTATCGGACTATTCTAACGCCTGCCGCGCCCCCTACAGGCGGGGGTACGCTCCGCCGCCGCCCCGCGCGGCGAACGGCGCATTTTCAAAAAGTTGAAAATTCTCGTTGACAAGGCTTTGGGGTCATGGTTAAATAGTCGTTGCTGTTCGGAAGTGCGCCGTTACCTCAGCTGGATAGAGGGACTGACTACGAATCAGTACGTCGGGGGTTCGAATCCCTCACGGCGCACCATTTTAGATCGTTCAGAACAGAATAGAAGCCGCCTCGAGCGGTTCTTTTTTTGTCAGGTCAAGGAAAGGAACGTACTTGAAGGTTCGAAAATCGAAACCTCACAGTATGTAGACTTCCGGCTTCTCGCCTCCGCGCGGTCGTCGGAAGGGACGACTGCTGAGCATCATCCATCGCCCTGGGCGTCACCGCGCTTAATCTCGCAGAGTCAGCGACTCGCGCACGCCGTCCCATTCCGATGCGCTGATGCCCACCGCACGGAGGAACGCACATGCTCTATCTCTCTCAAATGATCGGCGAGCCCGTGGTCGACGCCCAAGGCGAGCGACTCGGCACCATATCCGACCTGGCCATTTCCACGGGCGAGGTCTTTCCGCGCATCACGAGCCTGGCCTTCCAGGGGCCCGGGCGCGTGCCGTTCATGATCTCGTGGCGCAAGTACGTCGACACCTTCGACGACGACGGCATCACGCTGTCGGTGGACGCCCACGACATCCGCTTCAGCTACCTGCAGCCCGACGAGGTGCTGCTGGCCCGCGACCTTATGGACCGCCAGATCGTCGACACCCAGGGCCTTAAGGTCGTGCGCGTGAACGACCTTAAGCTCTCGCAATCCGGCACGCAGTTGCGCCTGCTCGGTGCCGAGGTGGGCGTGCGTGGCATCCTGCGCGGGCTGCATCCGCTGCTGGAAAAGGCCGTCGTGAACGTGGCGAAGCTCTTCCACAAGAAGGTGGACGAGCAGCTCATCGCCTGGAACTACATGGATCTGCTCGACCGCGACCTGTCCGAGGTGCAGCTGTCGGTGACCCATCGCCGCTTGGACGAGCTGCATCCCGCCGACGTGGCCGACATCCTGGAGCAGCTGGACCCCCAGCAGCGCGCCAGCGTGTTCGCCCATTTGGACGACAGCCGCGCCACCGAGGCCATCTCCGAGATGGAAGACGAGTACCAGGCCGAGTTCATCGACGACTTGCCCGACGCGCGGGCCGCCGAGCTCATCGGCAACATGGATCCGGACGACGCCGCCGACATTGTGCGCGGCCTTCCCTACGAGAAGGCCGAGACCCTTTTGCGCCTCATGGGCGTGGAAGACGCTGCGGAGATCCGCCGGCTGCTCGGCTACAAGGACGGCACCGCCGGCGGCATGATGACCACCCAGTTCGTCTCCGTGCCGAAAACCGCCACCGTGGCCGACACCATCGAAGTGCTGCGCGCGCTGCCCGAGGATCACCCGACGGTGCACTACGTGTACATCACCGACGAGTACGGCAAGCTGCTCGGCGTAAACTCCCTGCGCACGCTCGTGCTGTACAACGCCGACCGCCTCATGGGCGACATCATGTACGACGACATCATCAGCTGCCTTCCCTCCGAGGAAGAGGAGGACGTGGCCGCCGACATCTTCAAGTACGATATCCCGGCCATGCCCGTGGTGGACGAGCACGGCACCCTGCTCGGCATCGTCACCACCGACGACGCCTGGGACGCCATCGAGGACGATGTGGCGGGCGACAAGACGAAGATGAATGTGCTGTCGATTGCCGGCATTACCGTCGCGTCTCTCATGGGCCTGTTCCTTTACTCGCTGATTTTGCTGCAACTGGCGGGCTCGCTGCATCTCGGCGGCCTGCACTACTAGGAGGCTGCCATGAACGCGAAGGACATGCGCACAACGGCCGCCGGGCGCCTGGGCGCCGAAGAGAGCGCGCGGCACCAGGCAGCCGAGGAGATCGCCGATACGGGCATTCCCGCCGGCGAGCAGATCGGCCCCGCCGCGACGAAAAAGCCGTCGAAGCTACTGCTGGTGCTGGCGGCCATGGGCCCCGGCATCGTGACCGCCATGGCCGGCAACGACGCCGGCGGCATCTCCACCTATTCCACGGCCGGTGCGAACTTCGGCTTCGGCACCCTGTGGGTCATCCCCATCATGTGCGTGCTGCTCGCCGTCGTGGAGACCACGGCCGGCCGCATGGGCGCCGTCACGGGCAAAGGCTTCGCCGCCCTCATCCGCGAGCGCTTCGGCATCCGCATCGCCGCCTTCGCCATGCTGGCGCTTCTGGTGGGCAACGTGGCCACGACGTTCTCCGAGTTCGCCGGCATCGCCTCGGGCATGGAGATGTTCGGCGTGTCGAAGTACATTTCGGTGCCCGTGGCGGCCCTCGGCGTGTGGCTGCTCGTGGTGGGCGGCTCCTACAAGCGCGTGCAGCGGGTGTTCCTCGGGCTGTCGCTGGTGTTTCTCACCTATGTGGTGGCCGCATTCCTCGCGCAACCGAACTGGAGCGAGGCGCTGCACGACACCGTAGTGCCCACCTTCGTCGGCGACGTGAGCTTCATCTCGCTCGTCATCGCCATGATCGGCACCACCATCGCGCCGTGGATGATGTTCTTCTCCCAGAGCAACGTGGTGGAAAAGGGCCTCACCCCCAAAGACCTCTTCTCGCAGAAAGCTGACGCCGTCTCCGGCACCATCGCCGCCTGCGTGGTGGCCTGGTTCATCATCGTGACCACAGGTGCGGTGCTCTTCCCCGCCGGCATTACCATTGACTCGGCGGCCGATGCCGCTGCGGCGCTCGCCCCCTTCGCCGGCCCCTATGCCGAGGCGCTCTTCGCCGTGGGGCTCATCGCGGCGTCGTTTCTGGCTGCCTGCGTGCTGCCGCTCACGACGGCGTTTGTCATCTGCGAGGCCTTCGGCTGGGAGGCGGGCGTCTCCTTCAAGTGGCGCGAGGCCCCCACGTTCAAGTCCATCTTCACCTTCGTGATCGCGTTCTCGGCCATCGTGGTGCTCATCCCCGACGTGAACCTGTTGGGCATGATGCTGACGGCCCAGTTCGTCAACGGCGTCATTTTGCCTATCCTGCTGGCGCTCATGGCCATCATCTCGGCGGACAAGTACATCATGGGCGACTACCGAAGCGGGCGCGTGTCGAAGGTGCTTCTGTGGGCCACCGTCGGTGTGGTGGCGGCGCTCACCGTGGCGCTGCTCGTGATGCAGGTGCTGGGGCTCGCGTAACCGTCCGTTCCGTGCGCCCGTCCGTTCCGCCTCTCCTGCCGGCTTCCTTGCGCTCCCCTTCCCCACTTAAACGCTCATCGATTACTGAATTCAACAGGGTGTTTACGTAAGCGAATCGGTGCGCTCATCGTTTGGTACATCCCTTGTATTTGCGTTTTGCGGCTCGCATACTGCTAAGTGCCGGGAACAAAAAAGGACCGCTCCCGACACACCTGCGGGTGACGCAACGTCGGCACGGGCCGTTCGTTCGCGTCGATGGAGCGCAAGCTGCAGACCCGTGGGCGTTTACACGTTAGGAGGCTGCAGTGCAATTCAAAGCATCAACAGATTATGGACTGCGCGCCGTCTTGTACCTGGCCGCGCAGGGGCACACCTGCTCGTCGAAGGATATCGCCCAGGACATGTCGATCCCCCGCGACTACCTCATTCAGCTCGCGCAGCTTTTGCGCAATGCCGGCATCATCGAGGCGAGGCCCGGCAAGCACGGCGGCTATCGTTTGGCCAACGACCCCTCGAAGATCACCCTACTGCAAGTGGTGAACGCGCTGGACGACGACGCCAAGGACACGACGCGCACCCGTCGCAAGGATCGCGCCGATGCGTCCATGGTGCAAGGCATCAAGCAAGCGTACGATCTGGTTCTCACCGGCTACGACGCCTATTTCGACAGCATCACGCTGCAAATGCTGCTGGACGCGTCCCAGGATGAGTCCATGGGCAAGGAATTTCTGGCCGGGCGCCTCATCGCCGAGAGCCAGCGCCTGCTCGCCGAAGCTGCTGCCGCGGCGTAAGCGACCGAACGGCGGACGGTCTGCCGCATTCCATAGCCGACCAACGAAGAAGGCCCCAGATTGGGGCCTTCTTTCTGCGTCGTTGCGCCAGGTCATCAATCCGTTGCTGGCTTGCTTTGAGGGGCGAGACTTACGCCTTCGCCTTCTTCGACGCCTCCACGCGCACAAGCACCAGCACGGCGATCACGATGAGCACCACGCCGAGCGCCAGCGAGATCCAGGGGTTCTTCGTGAAGCCGGCGATGATGTAGCCCACAAAGCACACGATCATGACCAGCGTCGCGTAGGGAATCTGCGTGGCCACGTGGCGCAGATGGTTGCACTTCGCGCCGGCCGAGGACAGGATAGTCGTATCGGAGATGGGCGAGATGTGGTCGCCGTAAACCGCGCCAGCCAGCGCCGCGCCCACGGCCACGAGGAACAGCGGATCCTCGGCCGCGAACACGCCGATGATGATGGGCAGAATGAGCGCGATGGTGCCCCAGCTCGTACCCATGGCAAAACCGATGAAGGCCGCCACTACGAAAATGACGGCCGGCAGAAGGTCGAGACCCACGCCCAGGCCATTCAAGAAGCCGGAAACGAACTCGCCGGTGCCCAAGAGGTAGCGGCAGCACCCGCCGAGCGACCAGGCCAGCACGAGGATCATGATGGCGCCGATCATGGAGCGCACGCCTTCCGACATGGCTTCCACGAAACCGCCCAGGTTCATGAGCTTGCGCGGCAGGAACATGCAGGCGGCCACCACGAGCGCCACGCAGGCACCGATGCACAGGCCCATGACCGGATTCTCGCCGACCGCCGTGGCGAAGTCGACGCCGCTGAAGAAGCCGCCCATGTACATCATGCCCAGAATGGAGAACACGATGAGCACCAAAATGGGCACGATAAGATCCCAGATGGTACCGCGCTCGGAGATGTTCAGGCCCTTGTACTCCTCGATGGCCCCGGCGGCGGCGTCGTCGATGTCGCCCTCCTCGGTCACCACCGTGGGGATGTTCGGCGCGCCTTCCAAATCGACTTGGGCCTTGTCAGCGATGCGGGCGAGCGAGACCGCCTCAAGCGCCGAGCCCTCGGGGGGAATGCGCCCCTCGGCATCGGCCTGAGCCGCGGCCATAGGGCCGAAGTCCTTCTGCAGGAACAGCATGAAGAACACGAAGAAGATGGTCAGCAGCGCGTAGAAGTTGTAGGGGATGGAGGCCACGAAAGTGTTGAAGCCGTCCTCGCCCATATAGCCGCCCACAGCCACGGCCCACGAGGACACCGGTGCGATGATGCAGACCGGGGCCGCCGTGGAGTCGATGATCCAGGCGAGCTTCTCGTGGCTGACGCGGAACTTGTCCGTCACCGGGCGCATGACGGCGCCCACGGTGAGGCAGTTGAAGTAGTCGTCCACGAAGATGATGATGCCGAGCAGCGCCGTGAGAATCGAGGCCGCGCGGGCGTTCTTCACATGGGTGGTGACCCACTCCGCATAGGCGCGGGAGCCGCCCGCCGTGGCGATGACCACGGTAAGCGCTCCCAGAAGCGCAAGGAACAAAAGCAGCGCCCCGTTGCCGGCTATCTGCTCGGCCATCATTTGGGGCACCATGGTGAACGAGGCGACGAGCTGCTCGCCACCGGCGCCGTTCAGCGTGAACTGGTAGATGATCATGCCCGTGAACACACCGATGGTCAGCGACGAATACACCTCCTTGGTGATGAGCGCCAGGACCAGTGCCAGAATCGGCGGCACAATGGACCACAGGCCCGTGGCAATGAGTTCGAACCCTTCCATGACCTTCCTTCCTCAAGAGGCCGAGGGCATGACACCCGCGAACGCGCGACCCCGGAGCGCGATGCGAGCGCTCAGCGCGCGAATGCGCAATGCGAACGTTGCGAGCGCTCTGCACGTGACAACGAAACGCGGCCGTCGCCGGTGCCCTGCCCCCGGCCTTCTGGTGACAGAACAGCATAAGTATATCCGAGTTAGTCAGAGAAAAGTCCCGCGATCACACGGGACTTTCCAGGTTTCTCATCTTCAGTTGTGACGGTTGTGACTTTCCGCACTTACACGTCAGCGGCGGCGCTGGCGGTGGCGCTTTCCAGCTCCTCCTGGGCGAGTTCGCGGTCGTACTCGCGGTCGATGGCGCCTTCAGTGGTCGGCGGCTTAATTTGGAAGGGCACCGCCGGTGTGAACAAGCTTACTACCGGCACGATGACCAGCGAGATGATCATGCACAGCGCACCGCAGTTGATGGGGCTCGCGATGAGCGGCACGCCGCCGGACAGCGCCAAGCCCATGTTCACAGCCGTCAGGCCCACGCCCACGGCGAACGAGCACCACACGCTCGCCTTCGAAATGCGCCCGGAATACAGGCCCCACAGGAAGGGACCGAGGAACGAACCGGCCAGCGCACCCCAAGAGTAGCCCATGAGCTGGGCGATGAACACCACCGAAGAGTGGTACTGGAACAGCGCGATGAGCGCCGAGATGGCAATGAATACCACGAGCAGGCCGCGCATCCAGACAAGCTGCTTCTTCTCGGACATGTTCTTGATGATGTTGCCGTTGATGAAGTCGATGGTCAGGGTAGATGACGACGTGAGCACGAGCGACGAGAGCGTCGACATGGAGGCCGACAGGACGAGTACGATGACCAGGCCGATGAGCACGTCAGGCAAGGTGGACAACATCGTCGGGATGATGGAGTCGTAGATGGGCGTGCCGTTGGCGGCATACTCGATCTGGCCCTCGTAGAGGCGCCCGAAGCCACCGAGGAAGTAGGATCCGCCGGCCACCACGAAGGCGAAGATGGTGGAGATGATGGCGCCCTGCTTGATGGCGGGACCGGTTTTGATGGCGTAGAACTTCTGCACCATCTGCGGCAATCCCCAGGTGCCGAGCGATGTGAGGATGACCACACCGAGCAGGTTGAACAGATCGGGGCCGAAGAAGCTGACGAAAGGCCCTTGCATGGCCGAGCCCTCGGCGGGGATCTGCGACAGCGAAATGATGGCCTCGGAGAAGCCGCCGTTGTTCAGGATGACCGCCACGATGACAGCGATAATGCCGAGCAGCATGACGATGCCCTGAATGAAGTCGTTCATAACCGTAGCCATGTACCCGCCAAGCACCACGTAAACGCAAGTGACCACCGCCATGCCGATGACGCACACATCGTAGGGCAGCGCGAAGGCCATGCCGAACAGGCGCGACAGGCCATTGTAGACGCTCGCGGTATACGGGATGAGGAACACGAAGATGATGGCCGCCGCCGCAATGCGCAGCGCCCGGGAGTTATAGCGCTTGCCGAAGAACTCCGGCATGGTGGAGGCCTGCAGGCGATGGGTCATCTCGCGGGTGCGGGGGCCCAAGACCCACCAGGCGAGCAGCGAGCCAATGATAGCGTTGCCGATGCCGGCCCAGGTGGCCGAGATACCGTACTTGAAGCCGAACTGGCCCGCGTAGCCGACGAATACCACAGCCGAGAAGTAGCTCGTGCCGTAGGCGAAGGCGCTCATCCACGGGCCGACGTTGCGGCCGCCCAGAATGAAGCCGTCCACGGTGCCCGTGTGCCGGCGGCAGTAGATGCCCACCGCCACCGCCACGGCCACAAAGGCAATTACCAAGAGAACTTTCGCGATCATTTCCTTCTACTTTCCTTCCGTTGCGCGGATACGTCCGATGGCGCACACGACTTTTCGCCCGGGGCTACAAAAAAATAGCCACGGGCGAAAACCCGTGTGCTATTGGTATCGGAACTCGAATTGTGGGGAGACCTCGCGCAGGGACTGCTGAACCTCATGCTGGCTGGCGATAGCGCGGGCCGCCTCGGCGATACACTGAGCCGCCTTGTGCGCACTGGCCAGCGCACGCTCGACCGCGTCGGTGCAACACTGGGCAGCCTTGTGCGCGCTCATGAGGGCGCAGGCCACCGCATCGCACGACTGCTGGGCGATGTGCTGGCTTGCCACAGCGAGCGCCGCCGCGTCCATGCCGCTTTTATGTCCCCGAACGAAAATCATGGCCGACACTTTAGCACAATAAAGTGTGTTTGTGGGTCATAATTTAGAAGAAGCCGCCGAATGTCTGACCTCCCCCCACCGAATGTCTGACCCCCCCATTCTGCAGGGGGATACCCCCATCTCGAAAAACGCCCCACTTGGGGTGTGCCGCCTATATCGTCGAGGGTCTAGGATACGGCCCAGCCGATGAGCGAGCGGCGCACCCCTTGCCGCCATGCAACACGCGCCATCGCTCCGGCTAGCTGCCAAAGGATGTCCAACCGCATCGAGGACAACCGAGAAGAGAGGATCATTATGGAGAAGAGTTTCAACACGAATCGTCGCACGTTCCTGAAAGCTGCCAGCGCGGCACTCATCGGCGCGACAGGATTCGGCATCATCGGCTGCGCACCGCAAGGGTCTTCGAGCGGGGATGCAAAGACAGCCGTTGCAGCCACTGGAACCGACGTGATCTGGGACGATGAGTTCGACGTAGTAGTCATCGGTGCAGGCTGCGCAGGCCAGGCGGCCGCTCTCACCGTGGCACTTGAGGGCGACGGGGCCACCTGCCTTCTGGCCGAGAAGGGCGACACGCCTGGCGGCAATAGCCCCTACTGCAAGGGAACCATCGTCTACGCCGACGACGAGGAGGCCTTCCTCCAGTACATGCTGGAGATGCGAGGCGAAGAGGGCACCACACCCGACGAGGTGCTCGCAGCCTATGCTAAGGGTGCCGTAGAGAACTACTCCTGGGTGTTCGACACCTTGGGCGCTTCACTTGAAGAGGCCTCAGTCCTGCCTCCCACAACCAGGGACGATCCCCTGACAGCTAAGCCGGAATGGCCGGAATACGAGCATTGTTACGCTCTCGGCAAATTCACCGTAGCGGGCAACAAGGATGTCGAGATCAAGGGCGACAAACATATCACTGAGCTGCTCGGCCGCGTCATCGACGACCACAGCGATGTCATCGAATACCGCACCAGCGCTCCTATGGAAGAGCTCATCCAAGATCCGACCACGAAGCGCATCATCGGAGCAGTCATCGACGGTAAGAATGTGAAGGCCAACCGCGGTGTCATCATGTGCACCGGCGGCTTCGAGGCCAACCCCACCATGCGTCAGGACTTCATCGGCCAGGGCGGCGCAGAGCCGGCTATCAACGGGCTCAACACAGGCGACGGACACAAGGCCTGCATGAAGATCGGCGCCGACTTCTGGCACATGGAGCACGTGGCCGGCTTCTGGATGGCTGGGCGCGATCTGGACAATACGAAGTTCACCAACAACCAGATCATCTCACCGTGCCCGAAGCAATTCGGCATTACCGTAGCCGTGAACGGACGCCGTTATTACATGGACTGGGACGGCTACAGCAACAAGTCCTCCATCGCCTACCAGGACGATCCCTCGCTGGCCGTGGGTAGCCGCCACGGACATATGCAGATCGGCGGCGAATGGCCGCACTTGGCTCAGCCACGCCGTGCATGGTTCGTCTTCGACCAACCGGGTCTTGAAGCCGGAGCCATCCCCGCTGGTACCACGGATGATCCTGTTGCTGACAAACTGGTCTATTCCGCCAACACCATCGAGGAGCTTGCAGCCCAGATGGGAGTACCAGCCGATGAGCTGACGACTACCGTAGCCCAGTGGAATGAGTGCTGCGAGAACGGCAAGGACATCTTCTTCCACCGCCCCGCCGACACGCTGACCCCAGTGGCCACACCGCCCTTCTACGCTCAGCTGTGCATTCCGGCGTTCCTCAACACCGACGGTGGCCCAGTGCGCAGCCCGGAAGGCCAGATTCTCGACCCCGACGGCCAGCCCATCCCCGGCCTGTACTCCGCCGGCGAGTTCGGCTCGATATGGAGCGGCGTATACCAGGGCGGCGGTAATGTGGCGGAGGGCCTCATCTTCGGGCGTATTTCAGCCCGCAGCGCCCTCGCCGACGCCTAGTAACCAGAGTCGCGTTCCAGAAAAGTAACACGCCACAGTTTCCAGCTCTCTCAAATGCTTTGAGGATCATCCAGCTTTTCGAGATCACTGCCTAGGAACTACCCCTCTCCGCCTCCGCCCCAGCAACCCTCCCGGCTGGGGCGGAGCGCATGTCGAAAGGGCTGAGCGCCTCGGATCAACGCGGACGCTCAATCCTTGAAGGATTTCGCGAAGTCGATGACATCTTGCTTAGAATGAACGTCCAACTTTTGGTAGATATTCTTCACATAGCCACGCACCGTGTTGGCTGACAACACCAATTCTTCGGCGATATAGGAAGAACTGCGGCCCTCAGCCAGAAGCAGCAGCACTTCCACTTCCCGGTTTGTCAGCCCAAAGCACTCATGGACATAGGTCTCGAAGCGAGAAGGAGTTAAGGGAGAGACCGCAGGAGAGGATATTGCCGGGAAAACTGCAGTTCCCCTCTCCTCTTTCGGTATCGCTGGCGACACTGCACCCCCCGGCATCGCGCTCCGAGGCACGCCTTCTCCATTTTCATTCTCGACCGCCCCAGAAGATCGATCGCTCACCTCAGCAAACAGGGGGCGATTACGCGGAATAGAATCGGACAGCAACGCGCCCACACTTACAGCCAGCAAGCATACAAGGCCCGCGATGATGAGCATCTCAATGCCGCTCGTGCCGCCGAGCCACCACATGACCAAACGGCCACTCTCGCGGAAGAATAAGTGCAGAAACCAAAAGAAGCCCAATATCAGGTAGGGTGGCAGGCTGCGATGGCGGGCCACGTCGTAGGAGACGAACCACAAAAAGCCCACTTGGAAAAGGTTCGTGGCGGCGATAAGGGTCGCCCCCGCCTCACTCGCAAGCGGATCGAGTGTAGAAAGCATGATGACTCCCAAGGCGAGCGCTGCCAGCTGTATCTGCCAGAGCACTGAAAACTTAAATCCGCGACCACGTATAAGCACCCACCAAATAATGGCGAATCCCGCCACTGTCACACTCACATGCTGGATCAAATGAAACGGTGCCGAAAGCTTGATGGATTCCCCCGATGGGAAGCCCCGCGACACGCCTAGCACGAAGCTGAATAGCGCAATGCCCAAAATGAGCCGCAGCAGCGTTGATGCGGGCTCGGTAGCATACACGTTGTCAGGTGCCGATGCAGCAATTCCGCACCTCTCACGATCATCGAGCTCCTCTTGCGCCCGCAGATACATAACGAAGGTGGTCGCGGGCAACATCATGCTGATGAAGAACGCCGTGTTCTCTTCCATGATGCCGATAAAGATGCCGATGACCGTCGAGAGCGCCAGCGAGGCGAAAGCCACAAGAAGCGCTTCGCGCAGATCGAGCCGGATATAGAAGTTGATCCACATACCGCCACCCCAAGCCAGACCCACGCCCGAACATACTGCCGCGAGTAGCGTGAAGGGCAGATGCGGAAAGAGTGACTCCACAAAGAAGAGCAGGCTGCCAGCCGTCATGAGTCCTGTAGACGCCCAACCGAGCACGTTCTGGGTTGTCGGCGAGAAAGGCCTACGCAGAGCCACAGCACCGAGCGCCACAATGCAGAGGCAGCGGGCAAAGTTGATGGCCACCGTGGTCAGGCCGGAATCGACCCAAATGTAGCGAGCGTACAGGATGCACTGAATCCAAACGAGCACGAAGGCCGTTCCCAGAAACGAGAAGGAGAAACCCGGCCCGTAGCGGGCGACGAAAGCCGCAAAGCTCCCGCGCGTTGTCTGCTGATCGCCCCTACTCACCTCTGCCATCCCAGTTCCCTCGCTGAATGTCGACGTTCCTTTGGCCGATACGCGCGATGCTCCCCGTCGCACCGTCTTCCGGACACCATTGTATCAAAGGGAAGAAGCACCTGCATGGCCCTGAAGAGGCCAGGGGCACATTTCTCTCACTTGTTTCTGCGCACGCATACCCAAAGTCGATTTCCTGCATCAATTCTAGAAGCCGCCCAATCCTACTCTCCCCCAACCCCGCTCACCGGCGATAGCTAGCGACGAAGGCCTGAAGGTCCTGCTTGTTCTCGACGCCGATCTTACGGTAGATGTGGCGCGAGTGAGTCTTCATCGTGGAATCGGCGATGAACAGCTTCTGACCGATGCTGCTGAGCGTGTCGCCGCTCGCCAGGTACAGACAGATTTCCTCTTCCCGCCGGGTAAGTCCGAAGCGCCGTGCAATGAGGTCGCACCGCTCTTCTAAGGTCAGTTCCCGCTTCACGCCGACCTTCTTCTCATCGGGCTCGATACCCCAGGTGCTCTTGAAATCGCTGTCGGACACGAGAAGCATAGAGACAGCCACGAGCACAACAGCGAGAACCGCCATAGAGCTGGCCGCCGCCTCGTGCAGCCCATCGGCGGCGAACAAGTCAACCACCTGAGCCACCAGTGTCCCTACTGTCATACTCGCCTGGGCGAACCCGAACAGCCACAGGGCGCTCACTCCAAAGCGATAGGAAATGTTGCAGAAGATGCCGGTCACGAACGTCATGAACAGCGCGAGACCCGCACTGGAGGCGGCCGCTCCCATCATCTGGCCCCACTGAGGCGAGATGAAAGCGCCCAGTACCCCCACCACCATGAGGGGAACGGCCAGCTGGTAGAACCACCGGAGTTCCACCCGCTCGAACCGCAGGATGACCCACCCGAGAATGACCAGGCAGAAAGCGCAGACCCCTAAGCGCACCGCGAGCGACTCTCCTGCCGAGATGGGCGAGCGGGTAAACGTGCCCGCAAAGCTGAAGACGGCAAGCAGCACAAGGGGTCGCACGGAAATCGACCAGTCAGCGCTCTGCTCTTCACCGTGGAACTCATTTGCGGCCGCGTAGTCCCGCAACGCCCCCAAAAGCAGCGCCGCCGACAGCAGCGGTGCCAGCGCCATGATGACCGCGATGGGAAAGAGAGCGCCCAGACTGAGCACGAACAGGGAGAACAGCGACGACAGCACGTGGGCGGACACGAAGTACACGAGCACGTAGTACACGTTCATCCGCGCATAGGCTTCCATCCACGCCAGGTAGAGAACTGAGAACGCCGCATTCACAATGACGACGGCCCCGAGGGCCACCACGACGGCAAAGGGAACTACGGGAAGAGCCGTGAGCGCAAAGAACACAGTGGAGAAGAGCGCCATAGCGAGCGCCGCGCCCTTGATCACCCGGGGCCGGCCAAGCAACGTGGGCACTCGTCGCGCCAACAGCACCGCCGCGACGAACACGACGAACCGCGCGACATTCGTCGTAAGCGCGAACAGGCTGCCCGACGCCGGCCATGCCGTTGCGGCCTCGCTTCCCAGGGCGGACGAAAACCCGAAGAGCAGGAAGAAGCCGACGAATCGGGCATCGAGCTGTCGTACCGGAAACAGTTTCGCGTGATCTTGCACACCCATCATCCCCTCTCGCAAGCGCTCTTACTGATTGTAGCGTCAATCGGGTCAAACACCACAAGGGAGGATGAAAATCACCCCTGATTTCCCCCGTGATCAACCCTTCCATCCTCTTCTCGTTCCTCGCCTTTCCGCGGAAACTGCATGGCGTCGGGTTCGCACCGGCCGCCGTACGGCGACCTAGCGGTACACAAGCCCGGCACCACCTAAGGAACCAATCGTAAAAGAGGAGGACATCATGGACAAAGGGATTTCGAGAAGGTCGTTTCTCACAGGAGCCGGCGTGCTCGGAGCCGCCGCAGCGGCCTCGATGGCGGGCTGTGCTCCCAAGAGCTTAGCTGAGACATCAGCTGCGCCAGAAAATAGCAAATTCAATTCCGATGGGACGCCCACGTTCCTGAACACGCCCGATCCCATCGACCCGTCGCTGATCACCGAGACGCTGGAAGCCGATGTGTGCGTCGTGGGCCTCGGCGTGGCCGGTAGCTGCGCCACCCGTTCGGCCGCCGAAAACGGCCTGAAGGTCATCGCCGTGGAGCGCTGCGCCCAACCGAGCGCTCATTCGGGCCAATTCGCGGCGTTCAACAGCGAGGCCGCCCGCAAGATGGGGCTTGAGGAGATCAGCACCACCGAACTGGTCAACGAGATGATGATCCAGACGGGACACCGCGCTGACGCTCGTGTGCTGAAGAACTGGGCCGATCATGCTGGCGAGGCCTTCGACTGGTATATCAGCGCCTACGACGGCCTGAAGTGGAACACCGACGGCGCCGACATCGACCCCGATAAAGACGTCTACGTGAACATGAGCAACAAGTTCCGTTCCTACAACCCCGAGACCGATCACGAGCACGTCGTCGTGGGCACCCTCTCGCTGCTCGCGCCCGAGCGGGCGGGGCACCAGCCCATCATGTTCGCTAACGTGGATGCCGCCGTGGCCACGGGCAATGCGGAAACCTACTTCAACAAGCGGGCCCGCCAGCTCGTCAAGACCGATGACCGCGTTACGGGCGTCATCGTGGAAGACATCCTCGAGGGCACCTACACCCAGATCAACGCTTCGAAGGGCGTCGTGCTAGCGACGGGCGGCTATGTGCGCAACGACGACCTCATCGCCTACTACCTGCCGTGGATTCACGCCCAGAAGGACCTGTTCTCGTTCACCTACCCCCATACCGACGCCAACGGAGACTGGACCGACCAGGGCGACGGCATGCTCATGGGGCACTGGGCCGGCGGATATATCGAGGACGGCCCCCACTGCGCCATGGCCCACGGCGATTTGGGCAAACTCGGTGTAGACGCCTTCCTGCAGCTAAACAACCTCGGCGAACGCTACATCAACGAGGATCTCACCAACGATCATTTCGCCTCGGCCATCCTGCGCCAGCCCGATGCCTGCGTCTTCCAGATCTTCGACGCCGGCTGGGTGGAGCAGGTTGAGAAAATGCAGCCCGGCCTCGGCACCGTGAACAAGGCGAAACCGGAGATGATCGAGACCGTGAACGAGTGGACGACCGCCCATGGCGACACCATCGAGGAGATGATCGCCAACCTCGAGGTGGACGACGAGGTGGCCGCCACCATGAAGCGCGAGATCGAGCGCTACAACGAGCTGTGCGAGAAAGGCGTGGACGAGGACTTCGGAAAGAGCGTCGCTTTCATGTTCGCCCTCAAGAACCCGCCGTTCTACGCCATCCGCTACCAACTGACCGGCGGCCCGAGCACCGAGAACGCCAACGCCGTGCGCTGCCTGGTGACCATGAGCGGCCTGTCGTCCAACAAGAACGCTCAGGTGCTCGACAAGCAGCACCATGTGGTGCCGGGCCTGTACGCCATCGGCAACACCCAGGGGGGCCGCTATCTGGGCGACTACCCCGCCACCCTCGCCGGTGCCAGCCATTCCATCGCACTCACCTACGGCTACCTCGTCGGCAAGGTGCTCGCCGAGCAGTAGGAAGCGCAGGCTGGGCGCAAACACGCGAAGGCTACCGAGCAAGCACGAACGCTGGCAGCCGCAGGCCAGCCCGCGTCCCTTCCGTACCATCAAGACCACCGTCGCAAAGCTGCTTCCCTCCCTCTTCCTCGCGACTGGCTGCAAAGCCCCTGCTCACCTTTCCTGAGCAGGGGCTTTGCTTTATAGGCAGGCTGGGAAGATCGGCGCAGCCCTCGTGCGACGCCGCACGCATCACTAGAACTCGGTATCTACAAATGTTCAATGGCCTCGCAAAACTGATGGGGAGATTCCAGATGCACATTGTGACCGACGCCCTCGATCACCTGGGCGGCCAAGCCAGCAGCTTGAACGCGCGCGGCCACGTGACCGTACTTCTCATCGAGGGCGCCAGCGAGGTAGAGCACGGGAACGCCCCGCTCTTGGGTGCGTAGAAGCGCCGCAAGCGTGTCGACTTCCGAAGCCTGGCGCTGAGCGCCCCACGCGAGAAGGCTTTCTGCCAACTCGTCGGCCGTATGCGCCTCGCGCCCGTCCCGAATGCGCGCCCGCGTCTGGTCGGGAAGCGCCTGCTGCGAGGCGAACAAGGGCAGCTCCTCCCACCGATCCACGAAGGCCGCAACCCCCTCTTCGCGAAGCCGCGCGGCCCAAGCGGCGTTGCGCTCGGCAAGTTCCGCGCGCTGCACCTCACCGGTCGGACCAAGACCGGCGCTCTCCAAAACGACTCCGCCAAGGGGCAAATCGCCGTGGCGCACCACCGTCTCCGCAACCATGCGACCGCCCATGGAATAGCCGACAAGCACCGGCGCGCCGTCCGCCTCAGCCACCTTCCCGACCACGTCCGCCACATAGTCGCACAGCGCCTCCAGCGAATCGCCCGCGCGTTTATACAGGTCGATCCCGTAGGTGCGATGCCCTCTCGCCTGCAGCTGGCGTGTATTCTCGTCCCATGAGGCCGGTGTCTGCGCGAATCCGTGCAGCAGCACGAAGGACACGGGGCGCTCTTGTTTCGCCATCGCCATGGTCTTCGAACCTCCTTGCAAAGCCGGGGCTGCTGCCCCCGCACTCAGCTTTGATACGGGGCGTAGCGGTCGCGGACGCCGCGTAGGGGCAGGGCGACCTCGATGAGGCTTATGCCCGGCGTGCCGAGAAACTGCTCGTAGGCGCTGCGGAAGGCGCCGACCGTGTGCACGCTGGCCGAGGGGATGCCGAAGGCGGCGGCGGCTTCGGTGAAGCGCACGTCTTGGGGCGCGAGGAACAGCCGCTCGAAATACGGGTCGGCGGAGGCCTGGGGCAGCATGTCGAAGATGGCGCCGCCGTTGTTGTTCAGAAGAACGATGACCAGCGACGGCGTCTCTGCGGATCCGCGGCGCTGGAGCAGCATCTCGCGCTGGAGCGCCAAACCGGAAAGGTCGTGCAGCAGCGTGAAGTCGCCGGTAAGAAACGTCGTCTGGGCGAAGTGCTGCGCCGCGCCTACCGCCGTGGAAACCACGCCATCGATGCCGTTCTGTCCACGATTGGCCATCACAGCCAGGGGCTTTCCGTCCTTTACGTAGAAGGTGTCCACGGCACGGATGCTCATGGAATTCGCCGAAAAGAGGCACGAGCCTTCCGGCGCCAGCTCGAGAAGCGAGCGCACGTAGGCGCCTTCCGTGGCCTCGGAATCGTGGGTGGCCACGCCGTCCCATTCCACGGCGAGAATGCGCAGGCGCGCCTCGTCGTTGAGGGCGACCCAGGCATCAGCGAAGCGGTGCTGAGCCTTGCGACCCTCGGCACGCCAGGGGCTTCGCACGAACCCGAGGGGCGTCGTGCCCACGAACACGTCCGTCGCCGCGTTGAAATCGCGCGTCTCGGCGACATCGACGGCCAAGGAAACGGGACGCGCGTGCTCGAGCAGAGCGGTTGCGCTTTTCGAGACAGGATAGCGACCGAAGCGGATGACCACCTCGGGCACGGGGCAGTCGGCGCGAGCGCAGAGATTGTCGTAGTTGTCGATGATGAGCGGGTCGTCGATGGAGCGCAGACCCGACAGCGGATCGGCAAGCACCGGCAGCGACAGCTTGCGGGCCCAAGCGAGAATCTCCTCGGCTTCCGCCACGGTCTCGCAGGAGCCCTCGCCGGCGAGCACCAAAGAGGGGCGCTTCCACAGCAAGCGCTCGATGGCCTCGATACTCGAGGGAGGCAAGGTACCGGCAGGGCCAACAAGCGGGCCCAGATCAAGAAGAGCGCCGTCCTTCGCGGCGATGCTGGCATTACGGGCACCCAGAGCGAAGCAATCGCGAGCGGCGCGCTGCATGGCCTGCACGTCGGCGCCGGCGAAATCGGGCTTGAGCGGGGCATCGAAGGGGAAGTTCACGTGCACGGGGCCGGCCAGGTGCATGCAGGCACGGGAAGCCACCTGCAGGTTTGGATCGTAGTTCACGATGTCGCCGGCCTCGTTGTAGAAGACAGGCTGGAAAGAATCGGCCTCTTCAACGGCTGCGGCCGCAAAGTCGCCAGCAGTATCCCACGCAGGAGCATCGGCGGGAGCGTCATCGATCGCAGAATTCGCCGGCATCGCGACGGTAGCAGCAGGATCCATCGGCAGCGCGATGGTAGCAGCAGGGTCCTTCGGCAGCGCGGCGGCCCCGGAGCCAGCTGAAACAGCAGCATGCTTGCCGAGGGAAGCCGCCGCGACCGCAGAATCCGTCCCTTCATGCACGCCGGTCGCCACGGGCTCGCGCAACCCATCCTTCACCGGCGCCGGCTCTCGGTAGGGAGCCAGCGTAGCCGTCGGGCCAAGCGCGGCGAGCACCGCCTCGCGAGCCGCCTGGCGGGCGAAGGCGATGTCGCGGTCGCGGCCGCGCGGCGTGGGCATGGCGCGGAAGGAGCGCACGTGACTGCCATAGGCCTTCAGCTGATCGGTGGTCTGCGGCGCGCCGAGGCCCTGCAGCTGCGGGGGCCGGTCGCCAGACAGAACGATGAGCGGCACCCGGGACGTTTCCGCCTCGATAACCGCCGGGTAGTAGTTCGCCAAGGCCGTGCCCGAGGTGCACACGAGCGCCACGGGGCGACCGCTCGCCTTCGCAAGACCCAGGCCGAAAAAAGCAGCCCCGCGCTCGTCGATATCCACGTAAACTCGCAGATCCTGGGGTCGGCGCTGCTCCAGCTCGTAGGCCGCCATGGCCAAGGCCGTCGACCGCGAGCCGGGGCTCACCACCACCTCGCGCACGCCCCAGCGCACCATCTCGTCGAAAAACGCCGCCACGAACAGCGCGGTATCCTGCTGATGAGTCGTCGTTATGGGCATCGCCACTTCCTTTCGCGAATTTCGTCCGTCCATGATAGCGCACGAAACGCCCCCGGAGAGCCGCGCGACAAGAGGCTACGCGCCGAAAGCAGAGAGGATGGTGCGCAGCTTCAGGTCGATTTCCTCGTATTCGGCGTCGGCATCGCTTTCGCCAACGATACCGCAGCCGCCGTAGACGTAGCCCATCTCGCCGTCGAAGACCCCGGTGCGCAAGGCCACGGAGAACTCGCCGTCGCCGGCACCGTCCACAAAGCCGCAGGCCCCGGCGTAGAAGCCGCGGCTGTAAGGTTCGATGGCCCGCAGCAGCATCTTCGCCTCGCCCACCGGCGTGCCGGCCACGGCAGGCGTGGGATGCAGGTCTTCCATCAGATCGGTCAGGGTGACGCCGGCGAGCACACGGGCGCGGGCCGGCGTGTACAGGTGCTGCACATGGGCAAGTCGCATGATCTCGGGCACTGCGGGCACATCCACGTCGTAGCAGACACGGTCGAGCACGCTGCGGATGAGCTGCACCACATAATCGTGCTCGGCGCGGTTCTTCCCGTCAGCCATGAGCGCCTCCGCCAGCGCATCCGATTCCGCCGAGGCGGCCCCCGTCGGGCACGTTCCCGCAAGGCACATCGACGCCACAGCATCGCCGCGTTTGCGCACGAGCAGCTCCGGCGTGCAGCCGCAGAAGAAGACGTCGGCGTAGCGGTACAGAAGCACCGTGCCCCGGGCGTCGCCGTCGATGAGGTTCACGAGCAGATCCTTCGACGAGAAAGGATGCTCAGCCACAAGGCGCAACCGACGCGAGAGCACCACCTTCGACACCCGGCCCTCCCCAATGGCCGCAAGCGCCGCACCCATGGCCTCGTCCCAGGCCTCGCGAGAATCGGGCTCGAGAGAAAATGGAATGACCGCGCGTTGGCGGGGCGGTGCAGCGGCCACCATGCGCGTGAAGCGAGCCACGCGACCGGGATACACCGGACCGAGCGAGTTTACCTGGAGAAACCGCCCGCGTTCGTTCTCGATGAGCACGATTTCCGGCAGCATGAACCGCAGCCGCGGGAAGGAGGCCATCAACTCGTCGGCCGGCGCGGGATTGGTGGCATCGAAGCGGTTGAACGAGAAGAACACCGGCGGCTGCTCGGCGGCGGCCCCACCGGCGACCTCGCTAACAGCCTCACCAGTCGCGACCTCGTGCAGCGAGCTGCCCTCGCCGTACTCGTATTCCACATCGCGCAAACTGGGCAGCGCGATGCAGCGGCCGAGTCCCATATAGCGGGTCGGGTTCTGCTTGTCGTAGTAGACGAACTGGTCGGTGAACCCCTTCTGCAGCCAGCAAAACGCATCCACCACATCCGCCTCAATGGGCACATTGCACGTATAAATCCGCGTCATCTTCCGTCCCTGTCGCCTCGGAGCCGCCACTGATTGCCGACTATTCTAACGCTTAACCGACAGCAATCCGCCAAGCAAACCCATGATGCTCGAAAAACGGGATGCCCCGAAGAACCAACCAAACCTGCCCGTTCCTAAATCAATGCCAACCAGTTAATTACACATCTACCTACCCATTTAAGCGCGCGCTACCGACAAGCCCGCAACGAACAGCAAGCTTAAAAAGGAGGCGCTCGCCTCCTTCAATCGACGCAAAGATGCGTTGAGGGAGATCATCGATGGCCGTTGATGACGCACGCCTGAGAGCGGCGGTTGACGCAATCACTGATGTTGAAGGGCTCTCTATGGATCCCGATTCCCTCGTTGAAGACGTCTATCTTCTCGCCTACGCCTTCCCCGAGGACGATGATTTCGAAGCGGCCGTCGCGAACACCTGCCGCGCCCTTACGGCGCTTATCGCCGAGCGCGTTAGTGCCAGCATGCTCAAGTACGAGTTCGACACTTGGTCGTCATACCATTACCAGCCCCGCGTCGCCCAAGGCGCCCGCGCCACCTGCCGCATCATATTCCGAGGCACCGAAGGCAGCATCGAGTCAGGGACTTCGGCCACCGCCGCATCCCCAAGGATTTCTACCAGCGCATGAGCAGCACCCATAATTAACAGCGCGCAGAGAGCGAGGCAATCTTAAGACCCTATGCGGCCATGAATACAAAGGCGCCCCATCGTTGAACGGAGCGCCCGTTTCGCTGTTTCTCATTCGCGCAGCAATATAGTTTCCCATAAACTGCCGTCCTACATCAGCGCTTTGCAGGCTTCCCAGGCGCCGCCGACCTCTTCGCCTACCACGCGGTAGATGCGGCGGGTGGAATCGTAGACGAGCGGCCGCATGCGGGCGAAGTCGACGCGGCCATCTTCCTGCCTTTCTTACGCAAACGCGTCCAAATGCTTTTCGATGAGTTTGAGGAACTCGGAAATATCGCCAAAGTAATTGGGATACAGCTTCGCGAGGTTTTCCTTGGAAGCTCCTTTTGTAAGGACCAGATCACGGCTACCGTCGCGGTCGGCGCCCTCCTCTTCGAAATATCGAGAAAGGGCCGCTATGGAATCAAGCGGTGTAAGCTCGAGCGTTTGCTCGTCCGCGACGAGGTCAACGAGATAGTAGTCGGCGACATCCCTATTCGCATCGTCGGAGAGAAAGTAGACGGCGTTACTGGCGGCTTTAAGCGTTTCCTTTGCCTCAATGGCATAAGACAACTCCGGCCTCCCGTCGGCGAGACCCCGAATAGCGCTCGCGTCAATTTCTCCCTGTTCTTCTAGTTGGGCAATAAGCACAGCCGCCTTCTTGAAAAACCGTCCAGCAGGGTTATCGATCTCATTGAATTTCAACCGACTTTTCACAGCCACATCGTGCATCTCCACTGCCGTTGCCCAAGCATGTTGAAGCACCGTCCGCAGCTGAACCTCAACAAACAGCTTATGGCCGCATTTCAGATCGCAATAATGCAAGATCGCATGTTTTCCGCGATAGCCACTCGGACGAGGGTATGCAATGTAATCATGGCGCTTCGTTTTCGGAGCATCGAATGCAGGCAGGCAAGCGATCTCGCTATAGACACGCTCAAGTGTCGCTAGATCGGGCACCACCAGTCGGCATCCCGCAATGTCGTACATCGTCTGAAGATCGGAGGGAGCGTCCGGCCTTCCGAGCTTATCGACAATCGTCGGCAGCTTCTTGATTCGCCCCGCAATAAGCACGTCGGAGCCGACCGCGTTCAGGCCCTCTATATCCCCGAAGGCTCGCTGGAGCGCCTCGGCGTGAATCCCTCTCCAGTAATTCACAACCTCGAGCGCAGTCGCACGATCCTCGGAAGAAGAAAGCGGGGAAGTCAATGCCTCCCCCGCTTTTCCTACCTTGGTTTTCGAAATCCAATTTGCGCTCATGCGAACACCGGGTTGCCAGCCGGCCTCGTTTCGTAATAGGCCTTCATGCAACCGATAGCAATGGGCCTTTTCGATCGCGCATTGGGCGCTAGCCCACTGCGAGCATTAAGCCACGGAGCTTCGCTATGAGTCAATTCGCTGAGACTGGCTCCCGTCCAGTTCTTCAGGCAACCAACGACATGGTCGATCGCCGCGTATTCGTATTCTGTAAGAGCGTGCTCCAACAAAGGACCGAAAAAGCCGCGCGAAACCACGAATTCGCCTTTATGCCTCTTGAACAAATCTGGAGCCACGGGCCCATTTGCCCATGCCTCAAACTCTTCGGGGAAAAGCGGTGTTCCATGCTCAACCAGATAATACGCCTGGCTATAAAAAGTCAGCTTCTGGAGCTTCATGGTTGAAACACTTCCGAGACACTCGAGAACATACGCTGCCACGTCGACGACATGCGCCATAAAGCTCCTCCTTTCATTGGACTTTCATTCTACTCGATCAGTCAAGCGGGAATGCCACCAACCACGCCCTTTCCCTGACGCGCAAAAGGCATCGGGGGCTAAGCGCGGTGTTGCCTAAATCTCGTACATCGCTTGGAAGACGTCCTCGCGCTGGATGAGAACCTGCATGGACAGGCGCTCGCCGTCGGCGGCGAGACGCTCCTGCACCGTGTTGAAGTCGGCGACGGCAGGATCCAGCGTCACCATCATGGTCATGGAGAACATGCGGCCCTCGCCGAGAATCGTCTGGGAGATGTCATCGATGTTGGCGCCGCAGTCGGCCAGCGTCGTGGCGATGGCAGCCACCACGCCGGAGCGGTCCTTGCCGAGGACGGAGATGACGCACTTCATGGGAAACCTTCTTTCTAGTGGGGACGGAATCCTTCAACTCGCTTGCGCCCGCTTAGGCTGGCGCGGGCAGATGCTTCATGCTCGCCCGCAGCGAAACGGGCATCGCTTTAGTGGCGGAAAATCAGCGACAGCGCCTCGGCGCGGGCGGCGGCGTCGGTTTCGAAGCAGCCGCGCACGGCCCGCGTGGTCGTTTTCGCGCCCGGCTTCTTCACGCCGCGCATGGACATGCACATGTGCTCGGCCTCAAGCACCACGATGACGCCGGCGGGATGCAGCGCCTCCACCAGCGTGTCGGCAATCTGCCCGGTCAGACGTTCCTGCACCTGGGGGCGCTTGGCGAAGCCGTCCACGAGCCGCGCCAGCTTCGAGATGCCGCAGATGCGGCCGTCCTCGCCAGGAATGTAGGCCACGTGCGCCTTCCCGAAAAACGGCGCCAAATGATGCTCGCACATGCTGAAGAAGGGAATGTCGCCCACCAGCACGATTTCCTCGTGGCCCTCGTCGAAGGTCACGTCGAAATGCCGCGACGGATCCTCTTCCAAGCCGCCCAGCACTTCCTCGTACATACGGGCCACGCGCGCCGGCGTCTCCCGCAGCCCCTCGCGCTCGGGGTCTTCCCCGACGCCTTCCAAAATCAGACGGACGCCTGCTTCGATTTTCGCTGTATCCACGGTTGTCGTAACTCCTTGTAAACGGTTGGCGCCATGTTATCACGACGGTGGGCATCTCGCGGTGCCGGAAGGACAACGGAACGAGCAAAGGCCGTCTCGGCCAGGAATAGACCACCGACGACGATCCCACTGCCGGGGGCACCGCAGGCAGCCCCGCCGCCGAAGGCCCCGCTGTGGGACAACAAGCTACGTCCCCGTTGTCCCGCCGCTGGCCCGATAGAGAAACGGCCGCCCCGAAGGACGGCCGCAACCGTTAAGCCCTGTAAGCTAAAACTAGTCGAAGCGGGAAATGAAGCCCTCCACCGCCGCGCAGGTCTCGTCGGGATGGGTAATGGAGCAGATGTGCGGCGCACCCTGGATGAGCGTCCATTCGCAGCCGGGAATCAGGTCGACGCCCTCTTTGATGACCCACGGGGTGCCCTCATCGTCAGTACCGGAAAGGGCCATGCAGGGCACCTTGATGTCCTTCACGCCTTCGCGGATATCCCAATCGCGCATTTTGCCGGTCACCACGAACTCGGAGGCGCCCTGCATGATCATGTAGCACTCGCCCACGGCACTGAACGAGTCGATGAGATGCTGGGGGTAGTCCTTCTCGTACATGCCGCACACATGGCGCTTGTAGTACTCGTCGAAGGCCGCCTTGGCCTGCACCGTCTCGTAGTTGCCCGTGGCCTCGGCCTCGGCGAGCGCGTTCTGCATCTCCAGCGGCAGGAACGTAATCAGGTGGTTGGCGGCATCGAGCCACGACTGGATGAGCACTGGAGAGGAGTTGATGACAAACGAGTTCACGCCCTTGTCGTCTTTCATCATGCACAGCATACCCAGCATGCCACCCCAGGAGTTGCCGAACAGATGGAAGTCATCGAGACCGAGCGCCTCGCACACGGTGTAGTACTCGTTTATCCACAGATCGTAGGTGTAGTAGTCCTCGCCCATGTTCTCCACCATGGACTTGCCGCAGCCGATCTGGTCGTAGAAAATGACCTGCCGATCGTACTTGTCGGCGATGCGGGCGAGGTCGAGCAAGTAGTTGTGGCAGTCGCCCGGACCGCCGTGGAGCACCAGCAGCGGCTTCTTGCCGTTGTCCTTGCGCTCGCCCACGATCTTCACGTAGGTCTTGTGGCCGTTGTAGTCGACGTAGCGTTCTTCGATAGGGGCGTTAATTACCAGTTCCTCAGCCATGTCTCACCTTTCTCGTAGGGAACCCGCACCGTTGCGGGTCCCAGACTAAAACCGAATGCCCTCAGACGGACCCTTCAAAGCTTACCCCATACCGATGTTGAAATCACCGGGGCCGATCTCCTTGCCCTGCTCGACTATCTCTTCCTCGACATCGATGTCAACCGGATCAACCAGCGTGCCATTCTTGTCCTTGGCAATGGCGATGGCGTAGCCGATGATGCCGACGATGACCATGAGTCCGCCGATGAAGACATTCACGAAGACATCCTCATAACCAGTCAGCAGACTGAAGTTGCTGAGCACGAGGAACAGTACATAGCCCATGCCGATAAGCGCCAGGATGGGCGCGATGGTGGTTTGGAACACATTATGGCCAAAGCCAGGCTCGCTATTGTGCTTGCGCATGTAGCTGATAACGGCGATACAGACGATGAGCTCGATCAGCATGATGCCCACAATGGCGATGGATGAGCAGATGGCGCCTACCTCAGAGTAAGGATCGAGCCCGCAGAGCGCCATAATGAAGGAGATGCCCAGGCCGATCACCATATTGACGCAGCAGGCCACGAACGGGGACTTCGCCTTGTTGGTCTTCTCCATGGCCTTCGGCAGCAGATTGGCGCGGCTGAAGGAATACAGGTAGCGCGAGGCCATTCCGTGAGCCGCCATCCACGAGGCAAAGTTCGAGATCAGCAGGAACCAATTGAAGAGGTGCCCGACGATATCGCCGCAATACATAACGGCCACATCGTGGTACATGGAGTCGTAAGCGATTTCGGCAACCGTGACGACATCGGTGCCCATGGCGTTGTAGGCGGCCGTGATGGACCAAGCGCTCAGCGAGTACACGAGCCCGATGACGATAACGGCTGCGAAGGTGGCACGGGGAATGATCTTGCGGGGGTTGCGGGTCTCCTCGCCGAAGATGGCCGTGGCCTCGAAGCCAATGAAGCACAGGAAGGCGAAGCAAACGCCGAGACCGATGCCTCCCGGCACGCCTCCGTTGAACAGCATATCGAGGGAGAATACGTCCAGCGGATAGGCTCCGGGGCCGTCTTGGATGAGCACCGAGAGATCGACGACGGCCAAGATGGCAACCTCGCAGGCAAGACAGACCATGAGGAACTTGGTGCCACCCTCAATGCCAAAATACGAAAAAGTGAGGATGATGGCGGCAAACACCAGGGAAATCACCCACCAAGGAATGGAGATCCCCAATTCCATCTCGATGATCGAAGATGCAAAGGTGCCTCCTGCGGAAACCAAATATACCGACAGCAGGTTATAGGCCGCCACGGCAACGAAACCGGCGGCAGTACCGAACCGTTTTCCCAAGCCCATTGAAATATAGGCGTAGAACGCGCCGGCATTGGTAATGTGGGTGGACATCGCCGTGAAGCCCACGCTGAACAGGAGCAGTAGCACGGCGATGATGAGGAAGTCGAACGCCGCCGCCGAGCCATTGCCCAGCATGAAGATGAGCGGTGTGTTGGTGGCAGAAGCCCCCAACGGCGCCGCCGCCGCGATAACCAGGAACACCAGCGCAATGCCGCCGATGGCGCCGCGTTTAAGCTGGTTATCGCCAGAATTGTTTCCAGCCATAGTGCTTTCCTTTCCCTTTCTCCTTGACTGTGAGCGGGAAGCCTCACACGACGAGTCGCATCGACAGGAAAGCCACCGCAGACCTATGTCCATCTGCCCCTCAGTACCCGCAATCTCATGCAATTAATGTGCCGGCCATCTGAAGATCTCCCCGATAAACGGATGGATTATACCATCACTTTACTCAACTAAAGTGATGATTGCCATATGTTTTAACGATGCGTCGATATGTCTTTTTTGGGTGCCTACTTCGCCCCCATTGCCTTCTTTGACGACCCCTCAGAGGCGATCACCAGGCACTCGCGACCATCGGTTCACAACGAGCCAAAAGACCATTCGTACTGCAAGCGTTATCGGAGCGTAACGAAACAAATTACCTAAGGAGAGATAATAGGGCCGCAACGAGATTCACTGCGAGAAGGGATCGACCATGAAAAGCCTCCTGGCCGAGTTCAAAGAGTTCATCAACCGCGGCAACGTGATCGACATGGCCGTCGGCATCATCATCGGCGCGGCGTTCACCGCCATCGTCACGTCGCTGACCGACGACATCATCAACCCGCTCATCAAACTCATCACCGGGGGCAACGGCACCGATGTCGCGGGCCTCACCATCCCCGTTGCGGGCACCGAAAACGGCATCGACTTCGGCGCGTTCATCAGCGCCATCATCAACTTCCTCATTGTGGCGTGGGTCGTGTTCATGATCGTGAAGGCCTTCAACAAGATGAAGGACGGCACGGCGAAGCTGCCCTTCTTGAAAAACGCCAAGGGCGAGGAAGTCATCGAGCATGCCCCCACCTGTCCCTTCTGCCTGGAGGAGATCAACGTCGGCGCCACCCGCTGCCCCCACTGCACCGCCGAGCTGCCCGCCCCGGCCGAGGTGACCATCGAGATCGTGAAGAAGTAGCGATCAGCACGCCGGTCATCGGGCCGGGGACGCCCAACGCTTCGCTAGCAGCAGTCCGACGAGCGCGATAAGACATGCCTGGCAAACAAAGGGCTCGGCGGCTGCAGCACCGAAAACGGAAAACACCGCTCCATACAGAGCGCTCGCGGAGGCGATGCCGACGTCGATGGCGTTCTGCTGCAGGGCGAGCGCCGTCGCCTGGCGGCCTTCCGCCACCTGGCGAGCAATCATAGCCTGGGCGCACACCATGGCGCCCGCATAGCCATAGCCGATGCAAAGGCCCGAAACGACAAGGGCTGGCAAAGACGATGCCGCCACGGCGAAGAGCGCAACGCCCATCCCCATAAGCAGCCCATGGACGCCGAACAGCCGGCGCGCATCGCGGCGATCGCAGAGGATGCCGGCAACGGGATTGGCCGCAAGGCCCCCGAGCCCAATAAGCGTGAAGCACCATCCCTCGTTTTCGGTCATTCCGGCAGCCGAGATGAAGGTGCCTCCAAAACTGAACAGCAGCCCGTACCCCATGGCAGCGACAAACGTCCCGGTCACCGCCATACCAACAACTCCCGATAGAGAAAGCGAGCCTTCCACACAGGGGGATTTTACCCGAAGCCGCTCGCCTCGACGGCGAGGGAGCCTCATGGCGCCAACGCAAGTCAAGGCAACAGCAGAGCATCCAGCAAGCATCCAGAAGCACGCGGCGAACCCCGCGGCCTTCACGAGCCCGAACGCCACAAGAGGCCCCAGAAGAAGCGAGGCGGAGGTCGTCAGGCGATACAGGCCGAGCCAGCGGCCCCGCGCCTGGGGCGGCGCCGCCTCCGAAACGGTGGCTGTGGCCGACGACCAGAAAGAAGCAAGGCCGACCGCCTGCACGCAGCGCACCAAAAGCATCTGCCAGAACTCGGCACACAGCGGGAACAGAATGCCCCCGAGCACAAACGACGCAAGGCCCACGAGCATGACCGGCTTCGTGCCCCACCGATCCGCCGCCGGGCCGAAGGCGAAGCGCAAGAGGACTGCCGCGGCCAGATACACGCTGTTCTGAAGCCCCGCTTCCGCCAACGTCCCTCCCGCGGCCACCACGAAAGAGGGGGTCAGCGTCATGAAGATATTGTTGTAGCCGTAAGCGAGGAAGACGGCGAAAAACAGTGGGGCAAGTTGCCGGCCCATAGTCCGCTACTCCTGCTCGAGCTGGGCAATCTCGGCGAGGCGTTGCGCATCGATGATGCGAATGGCACTGCGCTGCTTCTCGATGACCCCCTGGGCCTGCAAGCGCGAGACGACCGAGGTGACCGAGTTGCGGCTCACGCCGAGCATGTCGGCGATGTCGTTGTTGCTGTAGGGAAGCACCACCATTTGCTGCGCCGCGTCTTCCGCAAGACGCTCGGCCGCCAATTTGGCGAGCAACATGGGCACTCGCTGGGCCGTCACGTAGAACGACTGGTTCAGCATCTCGTTGGTCTGCATGGACAAAAGCCCGAACAAATAGCGCACGCAGTATTCGGAGAAATCCGAGCCCCCGCGAAGCAACTTGAAGAACGATTCCTTGGGAATGGCCAGAATGCGGCTGTCCTCCAAGCACTGCGCCGTCGACATCGTCAGATTGGTGTCGCGCAGGATATGGAATCCGAAGAACATGCCGGGACCGTAGCGGTCGATGACTTTCTTGCGCCCGGCGGCATCGACGCCGTACAGCTCCACCGAGCCGCTTTCAACATAGTAATGGTTGCCATCCGGCTCGCCGCTCCAGAACACCATGGCGCCCGCCGGAATCCGCCGAGACGTATAGGTGGCTCCCGCCTCGTCGAGCATGCGCTCCAGCTCGGCGCGGCCAATGACCTCGTCGAGCACCTCGTTCTTCCCTGTCCACGTCATGGTTCCCCTCCCCTCTCGCGGCCGATCCCCCGCGTCCGCGATCTTATTGTACCAAAGCGCCTTCCCTCGAAGCGAACAGGGGCAGCGACTGAGCGTCGCTGCCCCTGTAGGAGGGAGGGCTTACACGTAATAGACCGAAGGCGTGGTGCCGTTCTCCGGCATGTAGGGCTGAGCCCCCTTCTCGGCGATGTACTTCGACACTTCGCTTTCCGGATCGTTCAGGTCGCCGACTATGCGGGCCTCGGCCGGGCAGGCCTGCACGCACCAGGGACGATGGTCGTTGTCCAAGCGATCGAAGCACATCGTGCACTTCGAGGACACGCCGGCCGCCTCGTCAATCTGCGGCACCTCGTAGGGGCACGAGTTCACACAGGTGCCGCACCCGATGCAGACTTCCTGGTCCACCACCACAGCGCCGTTGTCCTCGCGCTTGGCCATGGCACCAGTGGGGCAATTGGCCACACAAGCCGGCTCGGCGCAGTGGTTGCACAGCGTGGGGCGGAAGTTCATCTTCACCTTCGGGAAGGTGCCCGTGGGGCGGTACAGGTCGCCCTCGAGTCCTTCCACATGGGCCCAGTACAGCTCGCCGGGCACGTCGTTGGATACCTTGCAGGCGACCGCGCAGGTCTGGCAGCCCATGCAGCGGGTCGTGTCGATCACCATTCCATATTGCTTAGCCATGTCGCACCTACGCCTTCTCTACTTCCACCAGCACGTCGTAGAATGCCGTGCAGGTCTGGGAAATGTGCTCTTCCGTGGGGTTCAACGTCAAGTGGGTCAGCGTCTGATAGTTGCCCTCGATGGTGTAGTCGGGGGTCCAGCCGCTCTGGGTGGCCACCGTGCCGGGCACGATGCCCTCGGTGAGGAAGACCTTCATCTTGCAGGCGCCGCGATCGTTCACGATACTCACCACGTCGCCGTCGGCAATGCCGCGGGTCTTGGCGTCCACCGGGTTCATCTCCAGCAGAGGCTCGTCCTGAATGCCGGCCAGGGCCGGAATGCCGATGTGCTGGGTGTGCACGTTCATGCGATCGTGGTACTGCAGAAACACGAGCGGGTACTTCTCGCCGAGCGGCCCCTTCGGATCTTCCAGCATGGGCTTGTAACAGGGCACCTCTTCCTCGAATTCCACCAGGTCGTCGTTGTAGAAAGTGAACTTCGTGGAGGGCGTCTTGAACACGCCGTCGGCGAAGACGATCTGGGAATCGTAGATGCCGTCGGGCCGACCCCAGATGCCCTCTTCCACGGCCTTGTCGAAATCGAAGCCCTCCCAGGCCGGATGCTCCTCGTTCACGAAGCTGCGCACCCATTCCTCGTCGGTCTTCGACCACAAGTCGCCCAGGCCCACCTTGGCCGCCAGAAGCGACATGATCTCGACGTCGGACTTGCTCTCGCCGGCCGGCGTCACCGCGGGGCTTTGGAAGAACACCCAGGGCGAGCGATCGAGGAAGTCCCATTTCTCCCAGTAGTTGCAGGCCGGCAGCACGTAGTCGGAGTACTTCGCCGTCCAGGTCCAGTAGGGATCCACCGTCACGATGGTGGAGATGTTGGGCAGCACCTCGTTGATGATCTTGTTGGAGTCGGGGCTCATGTTGATGAAGTTCGAATTCGCGAACCACATGAAGTCGATGGGGTTCGGCTGCTTGGTGATGATCTGGTCGTAGAGCGTCGAGCTCTTCACCATGTTCACCTCGTTGGCGCCGGTATCGGCCCACTCGTCGTAGTTGAACGCCGGAATGGTGACGCCGGGAGTCGAGCGAATAGAGGCCGTGCCGCCCGCATGGGACGCGCCGCCGCCTTCCACGCCGATGTAGCCGGCCACAGCGGCCAGCGTGGCCACGGTACGGAAGGGCGAATGGGAGTTGTAGACGCGCTGCATGCCCTGGCCCATGCGGATGCCGGCCGGCTGGGCGTTGATGTAGTCCATGGCAAAGGCCTCGATGACCTCGGGATCCAGCCCGGTGATCTCGGAGGTGTACTCCAGCGTGTACTTGGAGACCTCGTCGCACAGGTGGTCGAAGGCGGTGCGGCAGGTCTCGCCGTTCACCTCGAAGGTACCGGAAAGCGCGGCGGTCACGCCCTCGGTGGTGTTGGGCACCGCCTTGCCGGCCGCCGTGTCCCACACCATCCAGGCGGCGTCCTCGCCCTCGCCGTCGCGCAGCATCGCGCCATCGGACTCGCGCACGAGGAAGGGCGCCACGGAGTTGGCCACGAGCCAGTCCTTCGCGTGCAGGTCCTTGCTGATGATGACGTTCATCATGCCGAGGGCCAGCGCCGGGTCGGTTTGAGCCTTGATGGGGATCCACTGATCGGCGATGGCCGCCGTGGAGCACAGGCGCGGATCCACCACGACGATCTTGGCGCCGTTTTCGCGGGCTTTCACAAGGTAGCGGAACTCGGAGGTGTGGGTGTCGGCCACGTTGCGGCCCCAAAGCACCACCATGTTCGAGTTCATATAGTCGCGCGTGTCGTGAGCGCCGCGGCCCTGGCCGAAGCACAGCGTCATGCCCATGGTGGCGCCGTGGTCGCCCATGATGCCCTCGATATCGAAGGCGGTGGCGCCATAAGTGCCGGCGAAACGGGTGGGCGCCTCCCAGGAAAGCTTCGACAGGTTGCCCGTGAACGAGTAGAAGCCGCAGGCTTTAGGGCCGTACTGCGCCTTGGTGGCCTCCATGCGCTCGGCGATCTCGTCGATGGCCTGCTCCCAGGTGATCTGCTCGAACTCGCCGCTGCCGCGCTCGCCGGTGCGCTTCATGGGGTGCATGACGCGCACGTTCTCGTCGTGGGTGCGCGTGCCCAGGCCGATGGAGCGCAGGCAGCAGTTGGCGTAATCGTCGCGCCCGGGCATCTGACCGGGGGTGACGGTGTAGATCTTGTCGTCCTTCACGCGGGCGCGCAGATGGCAGCGCGAGGTGCAGTTCACCGAGCAGCAAGCGCTCTTGTAGGTGAAGCCCTCCTCGGGATCGGCCACCGGGCCGGTCTCGGCCAGCTTGTCATCTTCGCTCTCGCTCTTCTGGGCCGGGGCGCAGCCAAGGGCACTGGCGCCGATGGCGGACGTGATGGTCAGCCAGCCCGCGCCCTTCACGAAGGTGCGGCGCGTGACCTTGCCGTCCTTCACGATCTCGGTGGGAGCGAATTGCTCTTTCTCTTCCATACTCCTCCTCTTTCTCTCGTAAGAGCGGCGACGCGCATTGCGGCGCCGGGTCGCTATAAGAGGAGGGCGGTCCCTCGTGATTGCACCCCCTCTTGGCGAATGAGGTCAGTATAGGAAGAGGCCTTGCGGCCTTCTGCCCAACATTGGGCACAACGCTCCCCCACTTTTGACTGGACGTCGAAAGAGACACGAGGGTTCCAGGGCCTCTTACTTGTGATAGGGCTCGCCGCGGGAGATTTTGAAGGCGCGGTAGAGCTGCTCGAGCAGCACGACGCGGGCCAAGTTGTGGGGCAGGGTGATGGGACCGAAAGAGAACGTCTCGTCGGCGCGTGCCCGCACCGCATCGCTCACGCCGTCGGAACCGCCGATGACGAAGGCAAGCTCGCTTGCGCCGCGCAGGGCCAAATCGTCCAGGTGGCGGGAGAAGTCGACACTCGAGCGCTGCTTTCCCTCGATGGCCATGAGGATGACGTGCGCGCCTTCCGGCACCGCCGCCAGAATGCCTGCCCCCTCGCGCTCGCGGGCCGCCTCCACGCCGCCGGAGCGGACCGGATCGACATCGGGAATCTCGGCCACGGTCACTTTCGCGTAGGGGCGCAGCCGCTTCAGATACTCGTCGCAGGCCGCCGTCCAGAACTTCTCCTTCAGCTTGCCCACGGCAACGACGGTTATCTTCAGCATTTATATATCCAGCTCGAGGCCGACCGGGCAGTGGTCGGAGCCCTCCACGTCGTCGTAGATGCTCGCGGCCACCACCTTATCGCGCAGTTCATCGCTCACGAGGAAGTAGTCGATGCGCCATCCCGCGTTCGTCGAGCGAGCGCGGAACCGATAACTCCACCAGCTGTAGCGGCCCGTCTCGTCCGGGTGCAGCAAACGGAACGTGTCGGTGAAACCGGCGTCCACCAGCTCGGTGAACTTCCCGCGCTCCTCATCGGAGAAGCCCGATGCCCCGCGGTTGGGGCCCGGGTTCTTCAGGTCGATCTCCTCGTGGGCCACGTTGAAGTCGCCGCACATCACCACCGGCTTCGGGTCGCTGGAGGCGCCGTCGGGCAGCACGCCGACCTCAAGCCCCTTGCAGAAATCGCGGAAGGCATCGTCCCATTCCATACGGTGATCGATGCGCGCGAGCTCCATCTGGGAGTTCGGCGTGTACACGTTCACGAACCAGAACTGGGGGAACTCGCAGGCCACGATGCGTCCCTCGGCATCCAGGTACTCGTTGCCCAAACCGTGCAACACCCGCAGCGGCTCCTCGCGGGTGAACACCGCCGTGCCCGAGTAGCCCTTCTTCTCGGCGGCGCTCCAGTATTGGTGGTAGCCTGGCAGATCCAACTCCACCTGGCCCACTTGGCACTTCGTCTCCTGAATGGCGAAGATGTCCGCGTTAAAGGCGTCGAACACCTCCAGGAAATTCTTCTTCAGCACGGCGCGAATGCCGTTCACATTCCACGAAACAAATCGCATGGGACTCCTTTACTGCAAAGGCCCCGGACTATCCGGGGCCTTCCATAATACTCGATGAGGGCGGACGGAACCCCCACTACTGCCAGTCGGAACCGATCAGGATGAGGAAGTCGCCGTCGTAAACGTACTCGCCGTCGGTGTTCTGCACGGCGCGCCCGCAACCGAGGGCATCGATGAGCTCCTCGGCGTAAACGCGCTGGTCGGGCGTGTCGAAGACGACCACCGTCTCCTCATAGCTGAAGCTGTTGGCGTTCGAGGCGTCGGCGGTGTAGCCGAGCGGCTTGATGCGCTCCAGGGCCTCGGCGCCCACGCCGTTGATGCCGTTGCCGTTCTTGATAGTGACGATGCCGGTGCGCGTCTCGCCGAAGGTCTGGCGCTGCGTGCCATTCGCGCCCTGCACGCCCTCGCGGTCGCTGGCGGCCCCGGCCCCGTCGCCGACGCTGGCGAGCACGGTGCCGTTCAGCTCGTCCACCTCATCGACCTCGGTGGGGGGCAGGCCCTCGCGCACGCGGCCCATCATGGTGTTCCACGCGGCCACGTCCAGCTGCTCGTACCAGGTGTCGTTCTTGTACTCGCTGATGGTGGGCTCCATGGCCGAATAAATGTCCTTAGACGGGTCGATGCCCTGCATGGAGGTGGCCAGCGCCACGATGTCGCCCACCTTGAAGTCGGTGGTGATGTACTGGGAAAGCGCGCTAATGGTGTTGGCCATGGTGGCGGGGTCGGCCGAGAGGATCTTCTTGGCGATGGCGCCGAGCACCAAGCGCTGGTTGGCGGCGCGGTAGCGGTCGCCGTCGCCGTACTCGTCATAGGAGTGGCGCGAACGGCACAGGATGAGCGCCTCTTCGCCGGAAAGCGTCTGCTCGCCCGCATCCACATGTCCGCCGGCCTCGTCGTCGTTGATCTCCATGGGCACGTCCACTTCCACGCCGCCCAGGGCATCGACGACATCCTCGAAGCCGTCGAAGTTGATCTCGGCGTAGTGGGAGATGGGCACGCCGGCCATCTGGGAGACCGTCTTGATGGCGAGCGCCGGGCCGCCGATGGCGTAGGAGGCGTTCAGCTTCTGCAGGCCGTAGCCCTCGATCTCGATCTCAGTGTCGCGGTGCATCGACACCATGGTGACCTTCTTGTTCTGTGGATCGACCCGGGTGAGGATCATGGAGTCGGAGCGGAAGGTATCGCCAGCATACTGGGTCGATTGCTCGCGAGCAGCCGACTTGTCGGTGCCCATGAGCAGCATGTAGAAGGTGCCGCCGTCGTACTCGGCCGGCGCCTCCAAGGCTTCCACGACCTCGGGGGTGATGTCCTCGTTCATCTCCTGCTCGATACCGGAGATGTAGGCCCAAGCGGCCCCGGTGGCGCCGAGCACGCCCACGAGCACGAAGGCCAGCACGCCCAGCAGAATGCGGCGGCGTTTCTTGCGGCGACGGTCCTTGGCGTAGTCGTCGCCGGCGGCTCCGCGGGAATAGGGGTTGGGCTCGGCCATGGGCGGTAGCGCCGGCACGGCATTGGCCGCCATGCCTTCAAGGGCGGGCTGCTTGGGCAGCGGCTGGGAGTGCCGCGGGTTGTTCGAGCCGACGGGCTGCGAATGGCGGGGGTTGTTCGACCCTACCGGCTGGGAATGGCGCGGATTGTTGGTCGCCTTCCCAAGGGGCTGGGAGTTCCGGGGGTTGTTGGCGCCGACGGGCTGCGAATGCCTCGGATTGTTCGACTTTCCCACGGGCTGGGATGCGTGTTGGGCACGAGGGTTGTTCTTGCCTGGAGTTTCGGCCATCCTGGAAGGTCTCGCTTTCGTGGTTCGTGTTCCTTGGCGAGCAGAACCGCAAGCCGTGCAGCACCGCAAAACCAAGAATTGCTCAATTCGAAGTAACATTTTGGCAAAGAATTGCCGAACGGCGCAACAAAATGGGCCCCATTACCAGTGAAAAGCCATAGGAGAACGGCAGATTGCCCACAACTTCGCCACGGATACGCCGAGCAGGAGCGTCAGCATTGAAGCGTCTCCTACGACAGGCGCTTGACCATGGAGGCGTTGGCGGCGAGCTCGGCGCCATCATCAAGAGGAGCGAGATCGGCGGCCGGGGTTCCGGTGCGCTCCGCACGGCGTTCGAGAGCGCGGGCGAGCAGCCAGTCGGCCACTTCCGGATTCTTAGAAAGCAGCGGCCCGTGGGAATAGGTGCCCACAACGTTCTTGTAGCGGGCGCCCTCCACGCGATCGTCATCGTTGTTGCCGTGGCCGCAGGAGGACACGACGCGGCCGAAGCCCTCGACGCCCTCGCCCAAGTAGGTGCGGCCGGCGTGGTTCTCATAGCCCACAACGGGGTGCGTGGCCAGGGGAGATTCCAGCACCATGTTGTCGATGAGACGGTCGGCAGATGTGCCGGGCCGGCGGGTCTCCATGTCGATGAGGCCGAGGCCGGGCACGAGCTCGTCGCCCCACAGCCACTGGCGGCCGAGAATCTGGTAGCCGCCGCAGATGGCGAGCAGCGGGCCGTCTCCTTCCACATAGACGGCCAGCTCGTCGCGCATCGCCAGCAGCTGCTCGCTGGCAAGCTTCTGCTCGCGGTCGGGGCCGCCGCCCATGAAGACGAGGTCGACCTGGGAGAAGTCCACCGCCTCTCCGTGCTGGATGCGGCGCACTTCCACGGGGATGCCACGCCAGCGCAGGCGCTGTTCCAAGATGCGCACGTTGCCACCGTCGCCATAGAGGTTCAGCAGGTCGGGCAGCATATGGGCGATGACCACCGGCGGCTCGGAAAGGGCCGCAGCGGTATTCCCCGGTTCCGCGTTCTTCCCTTCCGACGCCGGTGCCTGAGCAGGATCGTCGGGACGTGGCGTTGGCGCTGCAACGGCAATGCAGGCGGCGGCTTCGGCGGCTTCAGGGGCCTCGGGGGCTTCGGCGGCTTCCATGGCGTTCAGCGCAGCATGCACCGGCGGCAACGCCGTATAGTTCGCAATGGCATACACGGCGGCATCCGACGGCAGCGCGCCGGCCGCCGTCAGCGCGCCCAGACGATCGAAGGCGTCTTCGATGTTCTCGATCACCGCCGCCTCGATGCCGGCGTACTTCAAGCGCACCGCCAGGTCGTGGGCGCGGGAGCCGCCAGCGAACACCACCGTGTCCGGCTGGCCGGCAAGCTCTTCGAAATCGATATCCCAAATCCACGAGATATCATGGCCGTCGGCCACCTGGTCGTTGATGAAGAAGGCCACCATCTTGGGACCCTGATCAGCTTCTACGATCTTCAAATTCTGATTGAAGCCCGTGGGGTTCTTCGCCAGATTCAGCAGCACGCCGCGACCGCCGAGGCGGTAACGCTGCAGGCGCCCGTTGCGCGGGTTGAAAGCATCCTGGGCCCGCTGGAAATCGGCCGTGGGAATGCCCACCTCGCGGCAAAGGGCATAAGAGGCCACGAGATTGTAGGCGGCGTAGGGCGTCGGCTGCGGCGTGTGCACCGATTCGCAGCCGGCAGGCCCGCAGACCTCCATGGTCACGCCAGCGGGGCCGATGGCGATGTCGCGGCCGGCGAAGTCCAACGTCGGGCGCGCGAAGTCGCATTGGTCGCAGAAGTAGTCGCCGAGCTGGCCGTACTGGCGGTAATGGTAGCGCACCATGCCGTCGCATTTCTGGCACATCTGGGCGTCGGTCACGGTGTTCTGGGCCAGGCCCATGGACTCGTCCAGGCCATAGGCGACCGTGCGGTTGGGCACCTCGTCGGCAATGCGGGCGCACAGCGGGTCGTCGGCGTTGTACACGAGCACGGTGTCCGGCGAGGCGGCCAACGCCCCCGCAATGGACGTTTGGATGCGGTCGATTTCGCCGCAGCGGTCGAGCTGGTCGCGGAACAGATTCAGCAGCAGCACATAGTTCGAGCGCAGGCGGGGCAGCACGTGGGCGAGCCACAGCTCGTCGCATTCGAAAACGCCCCACTGGGCAGCCGGCTGCTGCAGAAGCGCCGAGGTGATGCCCGCAGCCAGATTCGCCCCTGTGCGATTGCAGATGATAGTGCGCCCGGCAGCTTCGAAGGCGTCAGCAAGCAGGTTGTTCGTCGAGGTCTTCCCGTTGGTGCCCACAGTGATGACCGAACCCTGCGTGCACTTGCCGCGCAGCTCGTCGAGCAGGGCGGGATCGATGGCGAGCGCGATCTTCCCCGGCAGGTTGGCCGCAGGCCGATGCGCCACATGGCGCAGACCCCAGGTTGAAACGGCACCGGCCGCCTTCGCAAGCGAAAACCTCAAGCTCATGAATGCACCTCGTTGCTCTTAAGAGGAGGCGGCCGCGCTCAAGGTCACCCTAAGCGGCTTGACTGTGCTACCACACCGCGGGTTTCAAGCCACACTCCCCGTTTTTTCGATGGCGACCAGTATAGCGTTGGAGCGCCCTCCCCCGCCTCAACCCACGGCCTTTCCAGATTCAGCCGAAATGTTGAAGTGCCGAAGGGCCATTGAAGGTCGCCACTCCCGAAGGCGGCACAATTCGGCACAATTCGGCACAATTCACCTTCACCGTTGTGCGCGAAAGAGGAATTCGCAGCTCCAAATGCTTGCGCAGCATCGCCCAGTTCGCTATACTAAACAGCCGCTTCGCAAGAAGCACTCTCGCCAACGTGGCTCAGCTGGTAGAGCAACGCACTCGTAATGCGTAGGTCAGCGGTTCGAATCCGCTCGTTGGCTCCAGAATTCGAAAGCGCCCCGCCCCGCCGCGGGGCGCTTTGCATATCGCGCGAGAATCGAGCCTCCATGGAACACATCGAAACCGCCACGCCTCTTGCCTTCACCGAGCCTACCGCCATTGAGGTGCGCGGGGCGCGGGTACACAACTTGAAGAACCTCAGCCTGGACGTGCCGCTGCGGCAGCTCGTGGGCATTGCGGGCGTCTCCGGCTCGGGCAAAAGCTCGCTTGCGCTGGGCGTTCTGTACGCCGAGGGCAGCCGCCGCTACCTGGAGGCGCTTTCCACCTACACCCGCCGGCGCATTTCCCAGGCCGGACGCGCTACCGTGGACGAGGTGCTGCACGTGCCGGCCGCCCTCGCCCTGCGCCAGCGGCCCGGCATTCCCGGCGTGCATTCCACCTTCGGCACCTCCACGGAGCTTTTGAACTACCTGCGCCTCATGTTCTCGCGCCTCGGCTGCCACGTGTGCCCCAACGGGCACGTGAACGCACCGACCCTGAACGTGGCGGCCGAGCTGCCCATCACCTGTTCCACCTGCGGCGTGGAATTCTACGGCCCCTCCGCCGAGGACCTCGCCTTCAACAGCGGCGGCGCGTGCCCCACCTGCGGCGGCACCGGCGTTGTGCGCGACATCGACGAGTCCACGCTCATCGCCGATCCCAACCTTACCCTGGAAGAGGGCGCCGTGGCCCCCTGGCGCAACCTCATGTGGTCGCTCATGCCCCAGGTGGCCCGCGAGATGGGCGTGCGCACCGACGTGCCCTACAAGGATCTGACCGATGCCGAGAAGGACATCGTGCTGCACGGCCCCATGGAAAAGCGCCACATTCTGTATGCCCCCAAGAACAAAGACCATGCCACAGAGCTGGACTTCACCTACTACAGCGCCGTGAACACCGTGAGAAACGCGCTGGCGAAGGCGAAGGACGAGAAGGGCATGGCGCGCGTGGCGAAGTTCCTGTGCGAGTCGGTGTGCCCCGACTGCCACGGCACGCGGCTGTCCGAGAAGGCGCGCACGTCCACCATCGATGGGCGCAACCTCGCCCAGGTGACGGCCTTGTCGCTGGACGAGCTGCGCGACTGGATGCCCACGGTGGCCCCGTGGCTGCCCGCGGAGATGCGCCCGATGTGCGACTCCATCACGAGCGAGACGACCGAGCCCATACAAAGGCTGGAGCAGCTGGGGCTGGGATACCTCACCCTCGACCGCGCCAGCGAGACGCTTTCGAACGGCGAACGCCAGCGCGTGGCTCTCACGCGCGCCGTGCGCAGCCGCACCACCGGCGTCCTTTACGTGCTGGACGAGCCCTCTATCGGGCTGCACCCGGCGAACATCGAGGGGCTGCTCGGGGTCATGGACGACCTTCTGGCCGACGGCAACTCCGTGGTGATGGTGGATCACGACGTGGCCGTGTTGCGCCACGCGAATCACCTCATCGAGATCGGCCCCGGTTCGGGCGCCGACGGCGGCCGCGTCATCGCCCAGGGGTCGGTGGCCAACGTGGAAGCGAACCCAGCCAGCCGCATCGGGCCGTTTTTGGCGGGAACGGCGAAGGTGCGGGTGCGCACGCCCGTCGCGCCCGAGCATCTTTTCGACGAAGGGGCCATCGCATTGGAGACCGACGCCATCCACACCGTGCATCCGTTGGAAGCGCGCATTCCGAAAGGGCGTCTGACCTGCGTGACCGGCGTATCCGGCTCGGGCAAGACGACACTCGTGCTGGAAAGCCTCGTCGCCGGGCTGAAGGCGTCACTGGCCGGCACGACACTGCCAGGGCATGTGCTGTCCGTGGACGCGCCGGGCATCACGCGGGTCGACCTGGTGGATGCCACACCCATCGGCGTGAACGTGCGCTCCACCGTGGGCACCTACTCCGGCGTGCTGGACGATTTGCGCCGCGCCTTCGCCGCCCTGCCGGACGCCAAGGAGCAGGGGCTGAAAGCCGGGGCGTTCTCCTACAACACCGGATCTTTGCGCTGCCCCACCTGCGACGGCACGGGGCAGATCTCCCTGGACGTGCAGTTCCTCCCCGACGTGGACATCCCCTGCCCCGACTGCCGCGGCAGCCGCTACGGGCGGGAGGCCTACGCCATCCAAATGGCCATCGAAGGCGACGTCGAACTGTCCGCCGACGCCGAAATGGAGCGCAACGCGGCCCATGAGTCCGCCTCCCATGAGAGCCCGGCAACGGCCTACAGCCACGCCGGCGATTTCGAAAGCGTGCACACTTTATCGCTTCCCGAGGTGCTCACTCTCACCGTTGACCAGGCGCTTTCCGCGCTCGCCCACCTGAAGAAGGTGTGGGACAAGTTGCAGATCCTGCACGATTTGGGCTTGGGCTACCTCACTTTGGGCGAGGCCACGCCAGCGCTTTCCGGCGGCGAAGCCCAACGCCTGAAGCTCGCCAGCGAGATGCGCCGCAGCCAGGACGACACCCTCTTCATCTTCGACGAGCCCACCATCGGGCTGCATCCGCTGGACGTGGAAACGCTCATCGGCGTGCTGCAGAAGATCATCGAGCACGGCGCCACCGTCGTGGTCATCGAGCACGACCTGGACATGATCGCCAACGCCGACTACGTCATCGACATGGGGCCCGGCGGTGGCGAGACCGGTGGCCGCATCGTCGCCGAGGGCACGCCCGCGCAAGTGGCCGCCAACCAGATGAGCCTCACCGGCCGCTACCTTGCGGGGGAGTTGGAAGGCTAAGGAGCTGAAGAGCGAGAGAGCGAAGGAGCGAACGCTCGCCAGCATACTTACCTCTCGTTTTCTCTCGCCAGCTCTCTACGGAGCACCGATGCGGTAGCCGGCGTGCGCAAGACAATATGGACGAGCAGGGCGGCCAACAGCGCCTTGGCGGATAGGGCATGCAATGGGCCCCAGAAATAGTAGCCCGTCGCATAGAAGCCCAAAGAAGGCAGCAGCGTCCCCGACACCATAGCTCCCGATACGACGCAGAACGCGAGCGAGACCAGCAACGCCCCGTTGAGCACGCGCTGCGCCCAGCGACCGCGACCGCCCAAGCCTTCACCACTCGCCACAACATGAGCGACCAGGAGCACGAATACGCCCGTCCCAAGGTATTCATGAAAAGGCACTCCCGTCAGCGCTGGATTCGTCGCCGCCAAATAGAGAGCCAGCAACACAATATCGAAAACGACCCTAGGCGCCCGCATGCCGTTCCCCTTTCGACAAACGACGCGATACTACCCAAAGGCCCAGCACCAGCACTACGGGCATGAGTATCCACAGATTTAAGGACATGTCGGGAGCCTGGTGGTAGCGCCCCGCGAGCGTCTCCCACCCATGGCACTCAACCGATGCGCAGCCAGCCTCGGGGCAGCGCATCTCGCTGTGCCCGTCGGGCTCGGGAACGGCGTCGTATCCGTGGCACGCACCGTTCGTGCAACCCGCTACCGGACAAGCAACGTCAGCCGTCAGGGGATGCAGCCCCGAATCCGGCGCAACCGCAAACCCCACCCCCACCGCACCGACCAGAACGGCACCTACGACCGCAGCGGCCAGCAGCCTCTTTCTCGCCGACCTTTGCCCCCGCGACCGCTTAGCTTCTTTCGAACTCAAATTCACCGCGTACCCTTTCCTCTTCCTTTCCTTCCCAACAAAAGAGCCGCAAGCTGCGGGGCCTGCGGCTCTTCGAAGAGAGAGCTATCTTGTACCGGAGCAGCCGATTAGGCGACCTTCTCCTTAAGGTGCAGGGGCAGGTACTTCAGACCCAGTAGCAACAGGAAGCCGCCGAGGGCCACCACACCCAGGGCCACGCCGAACTCCAGGGGCGTCGGCCAGTACACGAGGCCCTGGTAGCCGAGAAGCGACATGCCGGAGTCCCAGTGGGTGATGGTCATCTGGTTGGCCACGTCGGCGAACTCGATGTTGGGAATCTGGAAGCCGCCCATGAGAATCTGGCAGCGCTTGCAGAACACGCCGGCGATCACGAGCGCCGAGGCTACAACCACGCCGCCCTTGGTACGCAGACGAGGCACGAACAGGATGACGCAGGCCAGCACCATGCAGGCGATCTGCGTCCAGAAGAACGGCGCCAGAGGCCCGGTCACGAGCATGGCCACCACATCGGCGCCCTCGCCGCCGGGAAAGCCGCTCGTCAGCAGATCGCAGGCGAAGAAGTACAGATCAACGCAAGTGAACACCGCGAGCATCTTCGCAAGGTTCACCATGGAGGAGCGCTCGATGGAAAGCCGCCCGGCCTTCTGCAGGGCGATGACGACGACGAGCACGAGCGCCGTACCGCAATCCAGCGCAGAGGCCACGAACCACGGGCCCATAAGGGCGGTGTGCCAGAACTCGTGGGCCGCCGACAGCGAGAAAATCCAAGCCGTCACCGTGTGCACGCCCACCGCCACCACCAGAGCAATGATGGAGATGACGCGGATGGCGGTGTGCGACATCTTCCCCTCATCCTCGCGCCGGTAGGCCCACAGATACACGATGGAGAGAATGAGGTAGGTGGAAAGCACGATGATATCCCACATGAGCGGCGATGAAAGGTTGGAATAAACGAACAGCTCCCACAGGCGCAAGGGACCGCCCAAGTCAACCACCACAAAGCCGATGGCCACGCAGGTGCAGCAGATGCTCGTCCAAATGGCCACCCGCGAGATGTCCCCGAAGCCCTTCATGCCGAAGGCGTTGGGGATGGAGCTGATGATGAGACCGCCGGCGGACAAGCCCACGAAGAACATGAACAGGGTGATGTAGAAGCCCCAGGAATCCAGATTGCGCATGCCAGTCTGAATCATGCCACCGGAAAGCTGCACCATCCACAGAGCAATGCCGACAACCGCCACTACCGCGCAGGCGATGATGCCTATGGTCAGGCCGCGATGGGCCACCGTGCTTCCTTTCGCATCGTTCATAGCGTACTCCCTTCCTAGACGAGATAGTAGACAGAGGGCTTGGTGCCGAACTCGGTGTGCAGCTGCGTGTACTCGCGGCTGGCCAGAAGCCTGGACACCTCGGAGTTCGGATCGTCCAGGTCGCCGAAGTGGCGGGCCCGACCGATGCAGTCGGCCACACAAGCCGGCTGCTCGCCGCGAGCCACGCGCTGGGTGCAGAAGATGCACTTCTCCACGGTGTGCTTCTCGTGTTTGGCGGCATCGGCGTCGCCCAGGGCGAAGTCGGCGTAGTAGGCCGGTTCCTCCCAGTTGAACGAGCGGACGCCGGTGTAGGGGCAGGCGGCCACGCACATGCGGCAGCCGATGCACTTGTCGTAATCCTGGCGCACAATGCCCGTCTGCTCGTCCTTCCAGGTGGCGCCCACCGGGCACACCTTGGTGCAGGCCGGATTCTCGCAGTGCTGGCAGGCCACGGGCCAATGCTGCATCTCGGGGTTGTCCCAGGTGCCCCCGGCCGTATCCGGGGCATTGCCGCCCTCGGTGAGAACGCGATTCCAGATAATGTTGTTGGGAATGTTGTTGGCCACTTTGCACACGACCGAGCAGGTCTTGCAGCCAGAGCAACGCTTTAGGTCGATGACCATTCCGTATCTCATGGGGTTCCTCCTCCTCTTATTCCTGAGACTCCGCCACCACGCCGTCCCACGGCTCAATTTCCACGAGGCAATCGTGGTAGGCGTAGGTGGGGCAGGTCCAGTCCACAATCTGCTTGCTCGTCAGGTCGTTATTGCAGCCGCTTATGTACTGGGAGCGCTGCCAGCCGCGGTCGATATCCAGACAGCCCGGGCGAATACCGGCGCTGAAGGTGGCCTTGGCCACCGCATGGCCACGGTCGTTGAACAGGCGCACGTAGCTGCCGTCCTCGATGCCGCGCGCCTCGGCATCGACGGAATTGATGCGCACGCAGGGCTCGTTGATCTCCATCTCGCGCAGCAACGGGTTCTGACCGTAGTAAGAATGCACGCGGAAGCGGCGGGTGCCGGCGGTCACGATGAGCGGATACTTCTCCGCCAGAGGATTGGCGTCGAAGCCGCCGGCCGTGACGGGCCACGCCTCCATGGGCGGTTCCCAATGGGGCAGCGCGATGCTCGCGGGATCCATGGGCTGGCCATAGTTCTCGATGGGGCCCGGGTTCTCCTGATAGAACTGCAGCTTGCCCGTCATAGTCATGTAGGCCGGCATAGGAACGGCGCCCACGTACATCACGCCGGCTTCCTTCAGCTTGTCGGCATCGATGCCCATAGCAGCTCCCATGGCCGTGTTCACCACGTGCTTCATGCCCTCGTCGAACTCTTCCTGGAACCACTCGTCCAAGCCGAGCCCGCGCCCGATGAGGTTCGCCATGTCGTAGTCGGACTTGGCCTCGAACTTCGGCTCGATGGCCTTATCGGCCCACACGAGACAACCATTCATGCCGATGGGACCGCCTACCTCTTGAATGGTGGCCGCGGGCAGCACGATGTCGGAAATGTCGGCCGTATCACACCACTCGATGTTGGCAGTCACAAGGAAATCGAACTTCTTGTACGCCTCGATGGTCCTGTTACGGTCGGGAGCTGAGTTCACGATGTTCGCACCGAAAGAGATGAGCATCTTGAGCGGTTGTTCTACCGTGACATCGGGAAGCTCCATCACTTGCTCGCCCATGTGCGCGGTCACGCCCGGAAATGTGTATTCTCCCGTGTCGAGCAGGTCGTTGAACATAAAGGTACCCAGCGACTGGACGATGGCGGGATGCTCGGTTTCCGTCTCATCGAAGCCGCTGGAATTAAGCGGGTAACTCATACGGGGCTCAGGCACCATACCGCGCATAATACGCAAAACGCTCACTGCCGCAATGGTATTGAAACCGTGCCCGTAATGGTCGATGCCATAGCCTTGGAAGATGTCGGCCATGCCAGGACGGCAAAGTAGGTCGGCGAAGGTGCGAATGGTTTCCTCGGGAACGGTGGTCACCTCGGACACCATCTCGATGGGATACTCGCTGATGCGGTCGATGAGCAGACTGTAGGCCGTATTGCAGCGCTGGCCGGCGACCTCGATGCCCTTCTTGCGCAGCACGGGGTTCTGCGCCGTGGAGGCGTAGCCCATGGCATTCGTGGCCTCGTCCCACACGGCAAAGTCGTCGGCATCGGCCGCCACGCCCTCTTCCAAGTCGCTCTTGCGCAGGAAGCGGCCGTCGGACTCCTTCACGAGGAACGGGGCGCAGGACTTCTGCTGCATGAAGGCATCATCCGTCTTGCCCTCTTCCTCGATGATCTTCGCCAAACCGAGAGCGAGCGCGGCATCGGTGCCGGGCTGCAGCGACACGAACAAGTCGGCCTTCTGTCCGATGGTGTTCTTGTTGGGGTCGACGACGATGAGCTTGCAATCGTTATTCTCAATCGCGTCGGCGATGTAGTGCCAGGCGTTAGGCCAGGACACGATGGGGTTATGGCCCCACACGACAAAGGTGCTCATTTGGGAGACGAGATCCATGTCGGCGCCGCCCTGATAGTAGAAGCCGCCCGCCGTGTACATGGTACCCTGCGTGAGCGCGAAGTCGGTGGTGCGGTTCTGGTGCGAGAACTGGGCCACGTTCTCCAAACGGTTGAGATTGTACATGTTGCGAGGCTCGGTAGTGCCGTAGGTGAAGGAGCACACGCTGCCCGAGCCGAATTCTGCCTGATACTCCTTGATCTTCGTACAGATGGTGTCGATGGCCTCGTCCCAGCTGATGCGCTCCCACTGACCGGCGCCACGCTCGGTGCCCTCGGCGCGCTTCATGGGGTACTGGATGCGCTTCTCCTGCACGATGAGCGTGGGGATGGAGGCGCCGCGGGCGCACATGCGCTTCTGGTCGATGGGCGCGCCCTCGATCTCCTTAGCGCGCGTGAGCACCACGTTGCCGTCGCGCACCACGGCCTCCAGCGGGCAACCCATGCAGGCGTTGCAGTAGGTCGTGCAGATCTTCTCGTCGCTTTGGGCCGAAGCCGTCTTGGGCGTAAGGGCCGCGAACCCCGCAGCCGAAACGCCGCCCGCAACGAGCGCGGCCGCGGCCGTGGTCTTGAGGAACCCTCTTCGCGTTAGAGCTCCCGTCGTGTTCTGAACAGGCTCCAAGATATCCCCTTTCCTCGTCTCGTGTACCCGTCGCGTTATTGACGGGCATCTTCTGGCCTCATTCTGAAATCGCGCGAGGCTTGAGGGGAGAATCTTTAAGTTGTTCGCCGGGAGCTTTTGGTTTACGAAGGAGCTCGCTTAGATATGGAGACGAACCGCCGTCAGTCCTTCCAGAGGACGAAATCTTCTTTGCCGCTGAAAAACCGCAGCAGATAGGGGTCGCCGAGCCCCTTCTTCGCAATGGTGCAGTAGAACCATTTCATGGGAGCCTCTTCAAGAGGAATGCACACCACGTCCGGAGCAACACGGGGAAACTTCAGATCGCGGTAGGCGTAGGTGAGCGTCACCCCGGTTTGCACCATTTCGAGCCGATTGTGCAAACCCGAACGCGTGCACACAATGTTAAGCTTGACACCGCGCTCTTCGGTCGCCTCCACCAGGCGATCATGCACATCGAATCCAGCTCCTTGAGAGGTGAAGGGGCGTCCTTCCAAATCCTCGAGACGTATGAAGCTTTTCTCAGCAAGGGGATCATCAGTACGGACGGCGATGTGGATGCGTCCCCCAATGGCCGTGTCGTAATCAAAGAGGGACTCGTTCACCACTGTGGCGATAAGACTCGCATAATCAAGATCGCCCTCAAGGATTTGTTGGCGCAGCTCCACGCAGTTTGCTTCGGTGAAGCGCATTCCCTTGGTCACGAGCTCGCTTGTCGAGGAAAAGTCGATGACCTGTCTCATCTCGCCCGAGGTCATAACGTCGCTTGCCTCCACCGATTGCCCAAAACGCACGATCCCTTGGCTCTTTAGCTTGCCGAGGTTCAACTCGGCCTCCATTTGCGCGAACGCACTCAACACCGGACGCGAGGCGCTGAACAGAAGGTCGGCCGCAGCCGTGGGAAAAAGCACGTTGCCCCGATTCTCGAACAGCGGCTCCCCCATTTCCTGAGCCAGCCGCGCCACCGACTTGCGCAACGCTTGCCGTGAAATGAACAGAGAATCGGCCGCCTGCGTGAAGCTGCGCATCTCATAAACTCGAGAAAAGTACTTGATCTGCTGAATGTCCACAGCCCCTCCTCGCGTCGTGACACCTCGAGCGCTCATTCAGAAACGAGTGGCTTTTAGCCACCAGCCAATACGATGGAAGGCCCGCACAAGGACGGACCTTCCATTGATGCCGGCTCGTTAAAGCTTAACATCCCAGACCATATGAGTGTTAAAACTATTTAAGCACCGTAAGCAAACGCTTCGTAGGACGGATCCTTTTTGTACTCATCTCCGCGATAGGAATTCTCTGCGTTCACGCCTGCATTGGCTTCGATGGTCTCGTTATAGGGGATATCGTAGGACACCGTACGCTTAACGATGACCCACTTCCCATCGCGCCTCTCCCAAAGATCGTTGTAACGTACTCGTTGGTGAGCCAAGACATCACCAGGATTTGGGTTTGCGTCTTTTACGGCAGTTGCCTGTGCTTTGCCATCGGGCGAAAAAATTTGATTGATGTGCCCATAGGTGCTGGAACCAGCCGTCCCATTGTCGACGTTCACATCGATTCGCATGGCAGAGTACATGTGATGAGTCCACTTGCAACCGTTAAGATGATCGCCCAAGCAGCTATCGATGAACTGACGACCCGTCATGTTGGGGAAAATATCATAGTAATACGAACCGTAGTCAAGCAAGCTGTCTTCAGCGAAGACGCTGTAACCCAGCTCGTAGTCGATGCGATCGACAGCTTGAATGTAGTTGAAAAGCTGAGCTCGAATTTCTTCGATGGACGCCAAGCGGTCAATCTCCTTTGCCAATGCCTTCAAATCCACGTCACCGGTAGACGGAAGATCATTGTTCGTGGCACAGCCCGTCATTCCAGTCAATGCTGCTGCTCCTGCGGCAACTGCAGCCCCTGCCAAGAAATTGCGACGATCCATTTTGTTAACCCCTTTCGTAGTTATTTGCTGGAACCTTTGTCCCAAGCTTCCCATGCTCCTGCTCCCTAAAAACTCTTGTTCGAACTTGGTCAATTCGTACTATCGATATGATGGGGCTAGCGAATGCCATCTCCAGCCCCATTCGCATTGCGCCGCGCCGCCGAGCGGGAGGGGAGGACTCGGCAGGCGACATCGAAATAGTTACGCAAGTGGCTCCAGCGTCACCACGTGCTGACCGGCGATGCGTCCCGAGGTGTAGGTCCAGCCGAGCGCCTGGCCGCAGCCGGCGTTCACCTTGCCCTTGAAGCCACCAACCATGTTGCCCACGGCATAGAGCCGCGGAATCACCTCGCCGAACACATTGAGCACCTGGGTGTTGGTGTTCACGTCCACACCGCCAGCCGTATCGGGCGAGACAGCGATCACGCGACCGGCGAAGAAGGGCGGCTGCATCAGCGGTATCGCTCCCTGGCGACCCAGCGCGTCGGCGCCACTCGCTGCGCCGTCGTTGAAAACAGCGATGGTCTTCGCAAGCGTGTCCGCATCCAAATCGAGCGCAGTGGCCAGCTCCTCCACGGTGTCGGCCTTGACGACGTAGCCACCAGAGATCTCCTCCTCGAACCCATCGCTGCAATATAGAACCGGTCCGCCATACTCAGCGGTCGCATCGGCAATACCCTGGTCCCAGATGTTCCACACGTAGCCGTTCGGCTGCTTCCAGACATCCCCCACGACGTTTTCAGTGGGGCGGCCGGTCTCCAGCACATGACGCTGGCCGTCGGTGGAGACGAACAGGCCCGGAATGGAGATGTAGCCCGCAGAGTTGTCCTCGACCTTGCGCTCCAAACCCGGCGCTACGTTGTAGGCGCACCACGGGTTCACCAGCTTGGCACCGAGCGCGCAGGCCATCATGATGCCGTCACCCTGCTGCCACGGCGAGCCGTAAGAGCCCATAATGGGGCGATCGTTGAACATGCCGGGCATTGCGGGCGACATAAAGCTGCGCACCATGTCAGCGTTGCGCGAGAACCCACCAGTGTTCAAGATGACGCCCAGACGCGTCTTGATGCGCTGCTCCTTGCCGCCATCTGCCACGATGACACCTTCCACCTCGCCATCGGTATTAGTCAGCAGACGCGTGACCTGGGTGTCGAACATGAACTCCGCACCTTGCTCTTCGGCCTTCTTGCGCAGCGGCTCGGTGAAACCGGCGCCGATGCCATCGGCGTTCTGGTGCATGCGGGCCACGGCGGGCGTCACATCGGTGTAGTAGTCCACCATGGTGCCCTGGGTCGACAGGCGCTCAGTGGAAAGAGCCGCGCCCTGCTCGGCTAGCCAATCGATGGTCTCGCCGGACTTCTCGGCGTACAGACGGCGCAGCTCGGGATTCTCGAAGCCCTCGGCCACAGCCGTCAGGTACTTGTCGAACTCCTCGACCGAATCATCGATGCCGGCCTCTTTCTGCAGCTTCGTGCAAGCACCCTGAATCATTCCGGCACACAGGGCTGAATTGGACATGGTGGCGCTGCTCATCACTTCGCACACGACAACTTCCTTGCCCGCCGCAGAGGCCTCAACGGCCGCAGCCAGGCCACCGCCGCCGGCGCCGGCGATCACAACGTCCACTTCTTTGTCCCACGCCGAATCGCTCGTGGAGCTCAGTTCCTGAGAGGCGGACGTTTGGGGGGCGCAGCCAGCCATGCCGGCAAAAGCGGCGGCTCCACCCATGAGAGCCGCGCCCTTCAAAAAGCTGCGACGATTGAGTCCTTCGTTCAAATTCATGATTGTCCCCTTTCCTTACATTAGTTGCCCTTCGGCACGACCCCATAGTGCGCTGGTGCCCGGGCGATAGCTAAATGCAAATGCGCGATCCTCTATCACGTTTCATGATGGCTGTTCGTGAAATCCGATATCGCCGTCTCGGACGTCGTGCTCTTGTTTTGCGCAACATGCGATAATGCAAAAAAGCAAGGGAGGAGATCCGCTATGAAAACCGAGTACTTGCGGGAGTTCGCCGTTTTCTCTCGCTACTTAAGCTTCACCGATGCCGCCAAAGAGCTGTTCATCGCCCAATCAACGCTAAGCACCCATATTGCTGCGCTCGAGAGCGACGTGGGCTTTTCGCTCATCGACCGGAAAGCTGGCAACCGACTCACCGACAAAGGGGCCGTTTTTCTCGACGGAGCCCGAACACTGCTGGATGGACTCGACGAGACGCTGGCACGGTGCCGAGAGATGGGCGATCCTGATGCCACTCTTCGCATCGCTGTTCAATATCCAACTCCGCTTTTTGCGACCCAACTTAAAGAGTGGCTGCCCATGCCCTTTGCTTTCGTCGAGCACGATTACCGAGATCCCATCTTCCAGCCCATCGTCAATGGCACGGCCGACATCGTGCTCGATTACGACTACACGCCTTTCGCCTCACTCGTAAAGGAGGCGAGCGCTCTCGATCTGGTAACAAAAACGTGTTTGGCCTTCCGCATGAGTATCAGCATGATGGCGTCGAATCCCCTGGCAAACAAGTCCGCGCTTTCGCGCAATGACCTTCGCGGCGCATCCATCATCATCAACGATGCCCACAATTACGACCGCATCCGCTATCTTTACGAGCGCATGTTGGGCGACAATCTGAATCTGCGCTTCAGCCTTCAGCCCATCAACGGCATGAGCGGCCTGGCCTTCGCCACCTACGGCGATGGCCTCCACATCTGCGGGCTATCGGAAAATCGCCACTGGTTCGCCGACCGCGCCGACGTGGTGCTCTTCGAAGAACTGGACGGAAAGCCCTTCGGCATGCCCACCTCACTCACGTATTCAGCTAACGCCAGCGATTGGGTGCGTGAAGGTGCGGCCATCGTTCTTGAGTGCATGGAGACTTGCGGCAAAGAGAATGGCCTTACGAGCTAAGCGCCAGCCGTGCGCTCTAAACGCGAAGCTAGCAGACGGTTCCAACGGCTCGACGCATTACGTTTCCAGAAATGTCGTAATAAACTCACCAGTTATTACGACATTTTGTATCATATGGGAGAAACTGACACCCTTTATTACGACATCGAGAAAGACAGGTCCGCGATGTTGAGCACTTCGTTTCCCTCCAGCGACTACCGCGAGGAAATCGCGCACATCGAAACTCTCGCTGCCACATGGCGTCGGCAGCGCAGGCTCATCGCGAGCCCCGAGGCCCTGCGTTCCTACGAGGAGGACTTCCTCGTGCGCATGGCCTACAACTCGAATGCCATCGAGGGGTCGACGCTTACGCTTGCGGAAACGGAGATCATTTACGAGGGCGAGTTCGTCCCCGGAAAGCCCGGGCGCGAACAGATAGCCGCTCGCGGCATTTTCGAGGGCCACGACTTTCTCACCCGCTGCAGCGCCGACAAGCGGCCCTTCGACAAAAGCCTCATCCTGGACACTCATGAGCGCTGCGCCCTCGACCTTCAGCCCGCTGCTCGGGGCATCTACCGCAATGCGCCGGCCATCATACGGGCATCGCGGACCACGCCCACCTCCCCTTTGCGCATCCGCAAGGAAATGGATGACTTGATCTTCCATTTCGACCGCCTGGTTCAGGAGAGTAGCCCACTTTTGGCTTGCGCCTGGTTCCATGCCGCCTTCGAGGCCATCCACCCCTTCGCCGACGGCAATGGACGCGCAGGGCGCTTGCTGCTGAACGCCCAACTGGAGTCTTTCAAGTTCGCACCGGTCGCCATTAAGGCATCCCACGCCTTGGAATACAAGGGGTCGCTGGAGCGCTGGCAAGCCGATGGCGATGATGCTCCGTTCGTGCTCCTGCTGCTCGCCTGCGAAACCGAAGAGCTAGAGAAGCGTCTGGAATTCCTCGCCCAGTTTCCTGAAGACGCGAAGAGCCGTGCGCCTCTCGACGAGCGCGTTCTCGAGCTGCTGCACGCGAATCCTTCCTCGTCGGCCCGCGAGCTCGCGAATGCGCTGGACGTATCTACTCGCCATATGCAGCGTGTCATGAAGCAGCTCCAAGAATCCGGCAAGCTTCGCCACATCGGCCCCAAGAAAGGCGGCCACTGGGAGGTCATAGAAGAACCTACGGCTCGATAGCAAAACCATGCCCATTGCCGTCGCGAGCGCATCATGCGCCGATGGCGTAATCCTGGAACTCGGAGACAGCGAGCGCGTTATGATTCGCTCGTTATGGAATCTTCGCAACGAGACATACCAAACGAGAGAGACGTGCGACGGCCCGAGGGGCGCGACAAGCCAAACAGCCCGGCCACCCGCCCCAAGCGAAGTCGACGCGATAAGCGCGACAGCGGCATCGACATGCTCAACGGCCCCTTGCCGGGCAAGATTTTGCGATTCGCCATTCCCCTGGCGCTGAGCAGCATCTTACAGCAGCTGCTGAACTCGGCGGATGCCTCCATTGCCGGGCAATTCGTCAGCAGCTTCTCACTCGCGGGCATCGGCGGCGTGAATCCGGTGACGGCCATGTTCGTGAACCTGTTCGTGGGGCTTTCCATCGGCGCCAATGTGGTGGTGGCCATGCACGTGGGCGCCGGCGAGTTCCACAGCATCAAGAAGAGCGAGCACACGGCCATGACGCTCTCGCTCATCGCCGGCGTGATGCTGGGAGCGGCAGGCCTCGCCTTGGCTCCCTGGGTGCTGGACGCCATTGGAATGCCCGACGATTCCCTCGCCGACGCGCTCACTTACGTGCGGCTCTACTTCTGCGCCATTCCGTTCCTTACCATTTACAATTTCGGTTCAGCGCTTTTGCGGGCCCATGGCGACGCGAAACGGCCGCTGTACGCCCTGGCCGCCGCCGTCGTGATGAACTTCGTGCTCGACCTCGCCTTCGTGCGCCTGTTCAGCTGGGGCACCGCTGGAATCGGCATCGCCACCATCATCGCCGCCGCCCTGAGTGCCGTCATCGTGGTGGCATTTCTTATGCGCGAGGAGGGGCCCTTCCGCCTGCATCTGCGCGAGCTGAGCATTTCCGGCCCCGAGCTGGCAGGCATCCTGCGCATCGGCATCCCCGCCGGCGTTCAGGGCGCCGTGTTCTCGCTTTCCAACACCGTCGTGCAGGCGACCATTAACGGTTTCGGCTCGGCAGCCATCGCGGGCTCGGCGGCCACACTGAACTTCGAGTACTACACCTACTTCTTCGTGAACGCCTTCGGCCAGACCGCCGTCACGTTCACGGGCCAGAACTTCGCCGCGAAAAATGCCGATCGCTGCCGGGCCATCTTCCGCTGGTGCATGCTGTTCGGGTTCGCATCGTCGCTCATCCTGGGAGTCACGTTCACGGCCCTGGGCACCCGAGCCCTGGGACTGTTCACCACCGATGCGGCGGCCCTTAGCTTCGGCCTCGTGCGCCTGTGGTTCGTGGAGCTGCCCGACTGCCTGACCACCTTCTACGAAGTGCCTGCCGGCGCCATGCGGGGCATGGGCTGGTCCACGCTGCCGGCCATCATCACCATCCTCGGCTCCTGCGTGCTGCGCGTGGCGCTCGTGACCTGGGTGTTCCCGCTGTCTGGCACCTGGGACGCTCTCATGGTGATCTACCCCGTCACCTGGTCGTTCATGATCGTGGCCATGCTCGTCTCCTACGTCATCGTGCGCCGCCGCTGCTACCGATCTATTGAGCCTGCAGCGGCCTAGGCCCCAAGGCTCGCAACTCCTTGGGCACGGAAGCGCCCCCAAGGCAACGCGTTCCATCGAGCCGACGACAACATGGAGCAACGCCACCGCGAGCACGAGCGGCAGCGCAGGATGGCGAAAGCGGGGCAGCGAAGGCCGGCGATTTCCCGTATAATGGGCGCAGCGCTGAACCCAAAGACCCGATGCCCCGCGCGCTTAAGTCGCGACGCCCCATGCTCCGAAAGGCGGTGAACCTCGTGACCCTCGCCCATTACGTGCTCATGAACAAAAACACGCCCGTATTGTCGTTCGACTACGACCTGGATGACCACAAGGCCGTGCGTATCCGCGAGGTGTTCGCCCCTGAGGCGGCGCCGTTCGGGCTTGTCGACCGGCGGGGCGACATCTCCAAGGCCGAGTTGAACTACTGGTGGCGCCACCGCGCCATTCCCGCCTCCCGCGCGCAGATTAAGCGCCTTCTGGAGAACCTGCAGCTGGAAAGCACGCTCGTGCTCGCCGAGAAGAGCTTCGGCCTGTCGCTTTCCGACCGCTACTGGCTGAACGACGAGGACGACCCCAAGTCGTGGGACGCCATCAACTTCTTCGACAACGACTTCACCGACGATTTGGGCTTTCTCACCTTGGGACAGGACTCTGCGGGCTCCTCCCCCGACGCGCCGAACTACGGCACGGTGAGCCTCTCCTCCCCCAACAGTACCTTGGGCGGCGACCTTCTGAAGAAGTGGAAAATCGTGAACGGCGAGCGCGTGCTGCTGAAGTCGGGCGTGGGCTTCGTGAACCAGGAACCCTACAACGAGGCGGCCGCCACGGCGTTGCACCGCCGGTTGATGGAACCCGGCGAGTTCACTCCCTATACGCTGTTCGAGGACGGCCGCCGGGTGTACTCGGCCTGCCCGAACCTGTTGGGGCCCGACGAGGAGCTCGTGGCCGCTTGGGACGTCATCCGCAACGTGAAGCAGCCGAACAACTTGTCCGACCTGGGCTTCTACGTGAAGCGCTTGGAAGATCTGGGGCTTGACGCCGACGCCACCATGACCTCCCTGGCCAAGATGTTTGCCGGCGACTTCGTGCTAGCCAACCGCGACCGTCACTACCGCAACTTCGGTATCATCCGCAACGTGGAGACGCTTGAGGTGACGGGCATCGCGCCAGTGTTCGATTCCGGCTCGTGCTTGTGGTCCAACGCGGAATTTCTGGAAGCGCCCGGTGATTTTCTGTACATGGCCAAGCCCTTCAAGATGAACGGCATGAAGCCGGCCGACCAGCTGCGCCTGTTCGACGGCTATTTCGACTGGTTCGACCCGGCTATGCTGGACGGCTACCCCGAAGAAGTGAGCGCCATCCTTTCCCGAAACCCCAACATCCCCGAACGCCGTGTGGCCACCATCGTGGACGCCGTGCGCGACAAGGTGGCCCTGCTCGCCCGCATCGCGCGATAGCGACGGCGACCCAGCAGCAGGAGCACCAAGCCACCGAAGAGACGGGTTTGAATTAATCTGGCACCAACGCCGACCATGCCAGACGGCTACTCCGAGGAAGCAGGCGCTGTGCTTTCCAGCAAGTCGAGCAACTCCTGACGCGAGTGAATACCCAATTTCTGATAAATATGGCTTGTATGAGAGTTCACCGTGTTCACGGAAATACTCAGCTCTTCTTGAATGCGCGGCGTCGAACGTCCCTTCGCAATCAGCCTGAGAACATCTGCTTCGCGTTTCGACAACCTCCCGACCTGGGCAATCCGATCGCATTTCTCCGAGAACGCACCCTGCATGCTATCGGGCGCATCTGCGATCGCGAACAGCGATGCGCCATAGCGGTCAGTGAAAACGAATGAGTATATCGTCACAACGAGTAGACCCATCGCCACCGAAAGCAATCCAAGTAAGTCAGATGCACCGGGAGCTGCAGCTTGGTATGCCTTGAAGGAGACGAAACCGAGAAGCAAGTCGAGGGAGAATGCGATTCGCGTGAGCGAAAACACCAGCAACGGGGCAATGCGATAGCTCCTGCAGAAATTGAAGGCGAGAATCGAAATCATGGTTTTAAAGAGAAAGGCCCCGAAGTTGGTAATGCCATACATGAAATAAGGCCAATGCTGCACATAGGGCATCAACAGCACTGCCGTCATCGTCAGAAGCAGTGAGAAGCGATATGCAAGCGACATTTGATGGCCGTGACTGGCAATGATAGCAACCAGCATGATGATGCTCACGGTTTTTACCACCACGAGCACGAGGTTCAGGCTTCCCGAGTAAAACTGCAGATCGCTACCTTCCAAATAGAAATTGCGCATGAATTCATCTACAAAGCTGACGAAGAAAATACTGCAGCACAAAACCACCAACGACCGATATTCCTTGGTATGCCGCGCCGGCAACTTTACCTCCGACGCAAAACTGGAGCAGACGGGACACCGCACAAGCAGCACCGCCGAAGCAATGGGAGCCGCACAGGCAACAAAAACCATAATCCACGGACTGACATCGGGCAGGTACGCCACCGTTGTGAACAAATACATGAACAAGCTGTTCGCGAATGAGCCAAGCACGAACCCGATAAGATCACCGGCTTTGCAAAACGCTTGATACCATGCAACGAACAGCCACCCCGACGCCAAGCCAGTCAAAACCCCCGCGCAAAGCTGAAGCAGCATATCGGTCATCGAGTCCCCCGAGGAGAAGGGAATCATAAGCATTCCAACGCTCGCGCACAGAGCCGTCCCCAGGATGGCGCGACCGTTCTCCAGCAACGCCTCGAAGCGTTTCGGGCGCACAAAAGCCGGCAGCAAAGAGACAGCCGATACAACAAGCGATATCTCGTACACCTTAACCGAGGCGTTCTGCGGAAACAGCTGTGGCGCGAAAAAGCAGAGGCTTAGCCACACTTGGCACAGCGCGAATCCTACAACCAACGGAATACCCACATGGCCCATTTCTGCTACAAAGCGCGCACGCATTGTAGCCCTTGCCTCACTCACGATCCGATCCTCCTCCTCTTGCTCTTCTCACTAGAAACTAGTGAGAGGCTCCCTGTTCTGGGAAAATGCCTCCTGAAAACCCCAGCCCCACACGCCAATCCCGCCATCCCCGTCAATTTCACCCTTTTCCCTTGATGACAGAGCCCCTGTGCCTTTCCTAGTATCGTGGCCCAACGAAAGATCGCATAAAACACGGGGAGGTCGAAAACAACGATGAAAACACCGAAGAATATGGCCAAGCACACCATAGCACTTGCTGTGGCAATGGCGGTCATTATAACAGTCGGCTGCTCGTCGCAGCCCGCGAAATCAACAGAGTCAGCCAATGACGCAGCACCCCAGCAAGCAGCGGAAGAGAGCGCTCAGGTAACGTGGACGCCCGATTCCGACTGCGCAAGCTGTCATGCCGACGAAAGCGCCTCGACGACCGATGCGTCAATGGGAGCCGGCATTCACGCCCAAAGCGCTCAAACAACCTGCACCGCCTGCCATACCGACGAGAGCAACCTGGCAGAAGCCCACAAGAACATGACCTCGGGCGCCACGCCCAAGAAGCTCAACAAGACCTGCGTGAGCCCCGAGGGATGCAAGGCATCTGGCTGCCACGACCTCAGCAACGAAGAGATGGCCGCGCTCACCCAAGAGGTCACCGAACTAACGGACTCCAAGGGCACTCAGGTAAATCCCCACGAAGTCATGGGGCTCACAGAGGGGCATGCAGAAATCGTCTGCACCGATTGCCATCGTATGCACAAAGAGAACATCGGCCCCGCCGAAACCTGCATCAGCTGCCACCACGCAGGGGTCTACGAGTGCAACACCTGCCACTAAGCACCTGCCACCGCATACTCGCCGCCCCTAAGTAGGCGCGCGTATTTTCCGCAACGGGCTTAAGCGCACAACCCTGCGCTGCCACCTATACCAAAACGAGGGAGAGGATCGAACATGAGTCAGACACGAAGGGATTTCATTAAAGGAGCCGGGGTCATCGCAGCCGGAGCTGCTGCGCTTACGGGCATGACGGCCATCTCAGGCTGCAGCGCATCAACCAGCGATGTCAAAACCGAAGCCAAGCACACCTGCGACGTCGTCGTCGCTGGTGCCGGCATCGGAGGCTTAGCCGCAGCCGTGAGCGCAGCCGAAGCGGGCGCCAACGTCATTCTCGTTGAAGCTTCGCAGCATGTTGGAGGCACCAGCCGCTTTGCCGCCGGCGCTTTCGGTCCCCGCTTCGGTGCCAACTGGGACGAAGCCTACGCAAAGGCCCCCATGTCGGATCCCGAGCTCGGCAAGCTCGTTTGCGACAACTGGGCATCCTACATTGAGTGGATCGACGGCATGGGCCTTGTCACGGAAGAGCTCGCTCCTGGCAGCCCCTACGTTTGGATGGGCGGCAAGCGTCCTGCCGAGGAAGGTTCCAAGAGCTACACCGACGAGTACCTGCAGCAATTCGGAGAGATTTTCACCCAGAAGGGCGGCACCACGCTTTTGGGAACCCGCGCAACAAAACTTCTGACCGACGAGAGCGGAGCCGTCGTGGGCCTTATAGCGGAAGACGCCGAGGGGCCTTTCACTATTGCCGCCAAATCTGTCATTCTCGCAACAGGTGGCTGGCAGTGCGACAAGGAAATGTGCACCAAGTACATTGGTCGCCATGCCGACCTGAGCCAAGCTCAGTGCGTTCCCTATCTGGACGGCTCTGGCATTAAGATGGGCGTCGAGGTAGGCGCGCAGCTCTCTCGCAGCTTCGGCTCGTTCTACGGCCATCCGCAGCCTTGGCCTACGAGCTATCTCAATGGCATCGACAACATCGACGGTTACGAGAACGTCGAAAATATCGATGACGTGCACGTTCTGTACTACGGAACCACCGAGCACTCCATCCAGGGCATGGGCATCTACGTCAACACCCAGGGCAAGCGCTTCGTCAACGAGGGCCTCGGATCATCGCTGGTCAACCAGGAGGTCATGCAGCAGCCCATGGCTCGCGCCTACCTCATTCTGGACGAAGGCGTGCGCGAGATCATTCGCAATACGCCCTTCTGCAACGCCGCCGTCGTCGGAGGCGATCGCATCGACCACATGATCGAGCTGGGCATGACCGTTGTGCAAGCAGACAGCATCGAGGAGCTCGGAGCGAAAATCGTGGCCGAGACCGCCGACGGCGTTAGCTTCAACGCCGCCAACATGATCGCGACAGTTCAAGAGTACAACGAGGCCGCCAAAGCAGGCACTGCGGAAACGCTGGACGTGCCCCACGCTGGCGTGGTTCCTGCGACGCCCTTGGTTACGGGTCCCTTCTACGCCATCCCTGTGGTCGGCGGCATCATGGCCACGTTTGGCGGCCTGAAGATCAACACTGACACCCAGGTGATCAGCACCGCTGCCGAACCCATCGCGGGCCTGTATGCCATTCCCGGCGCAGCGGGAGGCATCATGAACGGCGACTACTGGTGCGTCATGAGCGGCTACTCCGTTCTTGGCCGCATCTCCGGCGCCACTGCAACGGCGTACGCCCAGAGTCTCGAAGCGTAAACCCTCCTGCGGGCGGTGGGGCATCACCTCGCCCCGCCGCCCGTCCTCGCATTTCAGGGAGATTACCGGGTCGCCTTCAGCTGGGCGAGCACTTTGCGAGCCTCGTTCAGGTTCGCCTCGATGTCGGCGCCCACCACGTCCAAGTTTTCAGCGCAGGCGAAGCGCGTCTCGGGGATGCCGAACATGCCGGCGATACCGCAGAGGTACTCGTAGCCGTAGTTCATGGTGCTCACCTGGCCGCCACCCGTGGTGATGTAGGTGAGGTGCTTGGCGCGGCACAGCCCCTCGCAGCGTCCCTCTTCCGTGTAGTGGAAGGTCATACCCATAACGGCCGCATGCTCGATGTAGATTTTCAGCGCCGCCGGGAACGACAGATCCCAGTAGGGAGCGCCGATGACGATCTCGTCCGCCTCGGCGAAGTCCTTGCCGATGTCGAACATGGGGTCATCGAACAGGCCTTTGGCCTCCAGCTGCGCGCGGTAGGCCGCCGAGTCGCCGTAGTAGGGCTCGAGGCGCAACTCGGACAAGTTCACTTCCTTCACGTCCTCGATGCCCTCCAAATACTCGCGGCACAACGCAAGCGTGCGCGACTCGTCTCCGCGCAGGCAGGCATTCACGAACAGCACGGTCATGGTCTTCCTCCTTTTCCATTGAACGACGCCATTGTACCGCGAGCGGCCACTCACCTCGCGCCACCTTCAGCCACGAATCGACATCCGCAGCGTCAGACACCCTCATTCGGATGCCTCAGGAGACGTTCGCAGGGCATCCGCGCAAAAACAATCGGCAAATCTGGCAAGTTTTCGGCGGTTTTCGACATCAGGGGACGCAGCAAGGGATACGCATTATGGCCTGCACTACGTTTTCCCAGGTCGGAAACATACCTGGAGGAAGACCTCGCAGCTACTTGAACCTCCAGGGGGGGTGCGGACAGTTACTTGGACAGCGGCCTACGCCGCCAGTCCCAACCGCCTC
>OLPO01000071.1_pt1 | contig 93384 bp, 89 predicted proteins | sample 1672831 | NCBI WGS metagenome assembly OLPO01 (sample SAMEA3136728, study PRJEB25190) | human gut metagenome | reverse complement strand
AGTTATTTAAACAAATTATACTTTGGGTGTTTATCATCAATTTCACATTGTTGGGTTTAATCTTCCTTGTTATGCTCTCCGAAAATCTGCCTAATCTTGAAACAAAACAAATGTTTGGGCTTATTTTTGTTTCTGGTGTTCTTCTTACTGCTGCATGGTGTCTTAATAGATGCCGAAAAGAATTGCAATAGCTTGTTACTCGTGCTCCTCGTGGGCATGGGCAAGCTATGCAGGCTGGGAACTCTCATTCATCAGCAGCTAAATATCTTGCCAAACGATTGTGACCTATCTGATAAGCTTTTCCATGCTTATCAAGATGTCGTTTGTGCTCAATCTGATAAGCAAGGTCATGAGATTACTAATCATTAAACCCCCTACAATTATGAACAAAGAAACATTCCTCTATCTTGACGGTCATACCGAGTATCATGAAGTTGACGATAATGCTGTTTATCATCATGTGACTGATGACAATCGTCTTAACTATCGTATTGATGTTAATGATGCTACATTTGAATGGCATAATAATACTTGGATGCAAGTTGCAGATAATGCTTAAGCTAAAGAAGTCATTATTGATGCAAATCTTGTGACATATATATGTCACTCGTAGAGGGGTAAATGCCTCAGTAGTGACATAAGCTCATGTCACAAGATTTGTGGTTAAAATAATGATATTCAGCGTGTTATGACTTAAAAGTAGAATCTTAATAGATATACAATATATATATTAATAATAATATCGGCAATAATAGCAAGATTGACATACTAATTGTATATATTTGCTGTTGTTAAATCAAAAGTATGTCTAATTCTAAATTTTAAGTCAAACGCCTACTATTAATTTTACTAAAACTCGTAAAGCGGCTTATAAAGCCATTAATGAAAGAAGTATTGAAAAGAATAAAGAAATTATTAGTAATCTTGCTCCAACTGTTTTTGCTGTTAGCAAAGAGATTACTCAAAAAGATATTTATTCAAGTACTCTTAATGTTATTAACGTTAATTTTAATCCTATTAAACGTATAACTGGGTTTATTCAAACTTCTTATCATTGGAACCGTGTTGCGCTTACAAGTAATGTTATTATTAAAAATATGATGATGAGCATTCTCGATAATCTTAAAGCCAATAGTAATATTGTTGATATTAGTAATAATCAATATGCTGTTAAAGGTTCTCGTAATTATTATCGAGGTGTTGTTGAACTTGAGAAACATAATCTTATTAGACTTACCAATAAAAAACATATTATTGTTATTAATCATAATGATATTTTTCTTGGTAATTTTAATAGATTTTGTGAACTTTATAATGATATTTATGGTGACATGGAAGTTTCTGTTGATGGTCGTGGTCGTATAATCCTTTAAATTAACAAATATGAAAGATATATTAAATAAAGCTCTTGCTGCTAATGCAGACACAGATGCTGTTGCTAAAGTTATTGACACTGTTGTTAATGCTCCTCGTCAAGATGCTCAATCTGATACAGCTATTGGACGTAGTCTTGCTGTTGAAGAAGCTCTTGCTAAAAGATATAAAGCTCTTCGATATGCTGTTGCTAATATAATCGCTGATGCTGTTCTTGGTCATATTGCTGTTGTTAGTGCCGCTGATGATATTATTAAACTTGTTACTAATGGAAGAATAATTAATATTGATGTCGATAAAGGCAAAGATAAAAGCGATAGAGCGGTGGTTACAAGAGATGCTAATGGAAGAATATTTGAGCTTAAAGGTGTTAATAATGATGCTCCTGATGAGCTTTATTGAGAATAGAAGTGTTAATAAGAATGGAAAAGAGAATAAGGATGAGGCTGGTGGTCTGGCTGTACTTCCCATTCCACCGCCTTATAACTTTTAGTTATCTCCCATAACCTAAAGTTATTCTCCCCTCTACCTCTTCTAACTTTCCCTATTACATCATTATTTCTATTCCATATTATAGCTTGTCTAACATTCCCAGATTTATTCTCTCCTCTACTTTCTTTTACATCATCATCACTATTCTTTCTCTTATTCCCTCTTTTAGCCTTATCTCTATCATCTCATTTAGCTTGCCTAACCTCGTTTTTCTCATCGCCATTAGCTCGCTCATTATTACTTCTTTTTCCTTCCCATTAAGCGCCTTACCTGTACCTTGTGTACAAGAGCTAACCTTAGCTTCTTTAACTCGTCCATTATTAGGCGCACTACGAGCTGCTATTGGCATTAAATATAGCTTTATTAGCTTCATTACGTTCATCTTGATTAGGCTTAGCCTCAATAAAAGCCTCATCGAGCCTTATTATTAGCTTCAATAAGATTAGCTTTATTAGTTTGATTATCTTTATTAATAACATTCGCTATAATATTATGATTAACATCGTTATATTTATTCTTGTTATTATAATTTTTGTAGTCTTGCTACGAATAAGATTTATTCTACTGATACTAAGCATTTAGATGATTGTCGCTAATACTATTACCAATACTGGTAACAATTTAATAAATAATTTCCTATACTGTTTTGGTCGTATAAATATAGTTTCTATATTTGTCACCATGATAATAAAATCAATAATAATATTAATCTTTTAAAACTTACTGTTATGGAAGAAAATGTTCCTACCAATGAAGCTGCTGTTGTTACAGCCACTGCTCCTGTTAATCAACCAAGTAACAAACAAGACAGAAAAACTGTTATTCCCAAAGGTGTTCCTGAAAGCACTGCCAAAATTGCTGCTTTTCTTAATTTCAATTGTGATATTCGTCGCCATACTGCCAAGAATATTATCACAGCTGCAAAAGAAAGTGGTCTTGTTAAACAAGATAGCAAATGCTATGTGAATTTCCTTTGGAATAAGTTCCAGCTTAAAGAAAATGGTCTTAATAAAGAATTTCTTTATACCGAAACTTTCTTTATCTGTTCTTTCGTTAAGAGTTTTGAAGACATTGCTCGTGATGCTGGCGTTGTTCTTGAAAACTTCTTTGTTGACAATGATATTCACGGAGAAGACGTTCTTGGTAATATCAATAATAACAAATAGTTTGTTCACCTGCCCCGTAGAGGATAACCTAAGCTAAACAACCTGCTTTATTTCATTCTCAATTTGATAATGTTATTCTTTATCGGGGCAGTACTCTAATTGCTTCTATATATGGAAATAGTTTATATTCCACCTCAAAAAGAAGATAATAATGTCGCTGGCGTTACTATTGATGCTGAACTTGTTAATACTGATTTAGATAACAGTTCTGAATATAATGGAATTATGCCAGATGATACTCCTTATAGTAACGATTTTGGTTTTTATGATTAAACTAAAACTTATATTAATATGAAAAAAGAAGATGCTAAGAAAATTGCTGCTATTATTGCTTGTGAAATGATTGGCTGCAATGGTGATTGTGATAATTGTGATAAAGACAATGTTGAAAGAAGACGTCAAGATATTATTAACAAGCTTAATGATAAAGCTGCCGATTGTCTTGAACTTGCTAAATCTTTTAAAGAAACTACTCTTGCTGAACAAAGAGAACTTATCTTTGATAAAGGTAAACATTTCGATGTTCTTGAACGAGTTCTTGCTATTCATGAAATTATTGATTTTGCCAGAGATATTGAACTCGGTGCTTTCAAAAATCTTCTCGATGCTTTCAATATCTATCATAAACTTATCAAGAATTGGAATGATAATATCAATCATATTGTTAAAGATGATTTAAAAGTTCTTGAGAATATTTATTGGGACAGATTTATTGCTCTTGAAGAAAATAAAGAAAGAACCGATACAAATATTGACCTTTCTGGTATTTCCGAAGAAGATTTGAAAGCTGAACTTGCTCGTAGAGCTAAAAAATAACAATCTGTTCGCATATATATTTCTACATGGATTTGTTGCCTTATTGTTCGTGAGAATAGTAATGCTCGTAAACTTAATTTCTAAATGATTAATCTTACTATTGCAGTTCGTGAGAATAGCAATAGTTTTCTTATTATACATTTAGTTAGATAGTGTTTGTTTTTATTAATGTTTGTCATAGTGCAGAGCGTCTGCGATTTTAGTTATCTATTTTATTAAACTTAATTATTTGTCTTGACAATGGTACGGTTCGTGAGAATAGTGCTATTATTCTTTCTCTAACTGATGATGGCGAATTGAAGCCGAAACAATGAAGCTCTTCCATCCTCTACGGGGTGTGATTGCGGCTAAATAGGTTCTTGTTAATCTTTATTTAGTTCATTGTCTTAGAGTTTAAAAGGTTAGTTATAACAATGCTACTTGTGTTGAATGTAAATCTATGTTTACAAATCTGTTTTGTCATAGTGCCAGTACCGTTCGTGAGAATAGTGCTGGCTTTTTTTGTTATTGCTAATTATTATTCACTTAATAAATATATTTATGGAACAAACTATTTCTAATCCCAAATTCTTATTGTCATTAATAATAGTATTGCTATTTCTGATGATGATTGCTTTTACATTTATACGTTATTTATGTAAAGTTGCTGCTCATCTTAAATATTGTTCAGAGATTGCTTATCAGCATATTGAACAACTTAAGAAATGGCAAGAAGAAGACCGTAGTTTAATGGTTAAGATTCTTGCTAACGGTAAGGATATTATCGAGTTTAACAATAAACTTATTAAAGATAATAAAAATCTTCGTGAAACTTCTGAACAAAAATCTAAATAACTATGGATAATATTGAAGAAATTATTGATGCTGATGTTAGAGATAAAGCTTTTGAAGATATGGCTGCTTATAAAGTCGGCGATATTGTTTGGGTAATACCCGAAAAACGTTTTGGAATTGTCGAAGACAGTAGTCTTGCTAAAGATGCTAATAAAGTTCTTTATCGTGTTCATACTGCTCCTCAGTTAGTGATAAGCTGCATTTCGGAGAAGTGCTTAAGCAGACCGCCACATCTTCGTAGATAGGCTTCTTTTGCCCGTCATGCGATTTTCTATATCGAAATGATTAATCTATCGTTCTCGAATAAAAGTCGTGTGACGAGGCTGTAAATGCGTTATTTTCTTATTATATAATAAAATTATTTTGCTATGATTAATTATACAAATCCAGATAGAGAACGTTTTGTTAATATTGCTGCTATGGCTTTGTTTAACGTTCCTGCAAATGAAGAAGTTACAGTTGTTGATATTATTGATAAACTACGTTCTCATTATCAGATAATTGTTGCCGCTGATTATTATCCAAATATTTGTTGTTATTATCCTTATATTCGTACTACACAATATGTACCAAAACATATTAGCAACAAAGCCTTGGTTAATCATCTTGCCGAGATGAAACCTAATATTTGTGTTATTCCATTTGATACTTTTGGAAAATGTATATCGCATGCTATATTTCTTGCTTTTGCTTATCTTGTTTATACTAAAACAAATGACGATGCTCTTTTAAATAAGATTCTTGATAATAATGCTAATGATATTTATGTTGTTAAGCATTTCATGGATGTTGATATTATACCTATTAAGAATTTTATTACTTCTGTTCTTACACATGTAGATTTGCAACAGGCTATTAATGTTTATCTTAAATAACTTACTATTATGTTTGGATTTAGTAATGATTGTAAGAAAGACATTAAGATTAACATTATGCTTAATGCTCTTATGGAAGATAATACTGATGATATAGAGAAAGTTGTTGCTTTCTTTCATGGCAATTTTGGTATTTGGTGTCATGCTGATAAAAGAAATAATTATTATAATCTTGTTATTCATATTTCAGGAGATAAAGAAATTGAAAATATAGTAGTTAATGGTGTTTATTATATTACTAAAGAGAATGCTTTAATAAATGGAATTAAGATTATTCTTGCTTATATTTATTATCTCTGCGCTTTTACTCCTAATGATGCTTATAAGATTATTGATAATAATTCTTTTTACGTTAAAGCTATAAAATGTATTAAGTGTACAGCTAATAGCATTAACGTTAGAATGAAAGATAGATTTGATAATTATCATCTTACTAAAATTGATTGTGATTTTCCTGCTCTTGTTGAATCTTTAAATTTTTAATATTATGATGAAACTATATTCCTTTACAAATGATGCGAGCGTTGTTATTATTGTTCTTGGTAAAACAGAAGAAAATTGCCAAAAAGCTGCTACTCGCTATTTTGTTAACAATCATATTAAAGGTGCTGCTGTTCCTATTGACCTTGTTAAGTCTACTTATTCTGTTGAAGAAGAATCTACTATTATTTCTTTTGACGTTCGTAAAGTATGAGGTGGCAAGTAAAGTTCTGGATTAAAGCTGCAATTATAATTATTATTGTTCTTGTAGCTATTATTTGGTCTGCTACTGCCATTGCCGTTCTGCTTGCAGATAAGATGACTTGATGTTGTTTGCATCCTCTACGGGGGAGTTAAATCGTGATACTATGAATATTGTTACTGATATTATTGTTATTCTTGTTTGTCTTAATATTTGTCTTGTAAACGAATATGTATTTCATAACAAATATGACACTCAAAGTATTTGGATTATTATTGCCGTAATTGCGGCTTATTTATTATTTATATATGTTTAATTTAACCAATGTAAAGTTATGGGAAAATACGACGAAGTTGGAGTTGTTAACGTTCTTAAAAGAATGTCTGGTATCAGCATTGATACTAATGTCAAAGTTATTACTATTACTAATGGTATTCCTCTTGGTAATAGTACTAACGGCAAACTGGATTTTCTTTGCAATTATTGCGGGTATAAGAAAATCTATAAAGATAATGTCCCACCCCGTAAAGGAGAAAAGAAAGATGATGCTGATGCCGCTGCTGATATAAATATCAAGCACAAACCTAAAGACATTCTTGCTGCTAAAGTAAACAAGATTATGACTCGTAAACGTTAAAGTCATGGTTAAGTTTAATTTCTCTTTATCTGCGCTTCAACCTAAAAAGCGTTCTCCTGTTAAGAAAGATGATGTAATAGCAAGAGATGTAACAGGTAAAGTTATTACTGTTGATGGAGTTCTTAAATGCTATATCAACAATCCTTATCTTGGGCTTAATGGTTCTTATTTCTTTGACCCTGACAGTCATAAAACGTTTAAACGTAAAACTGTTTATTTTCGTGGTAAAGATAAATATGGACATCGTATTAAGATTATTCGAGATAAAGAAAGTCGAATTAGTATGAATAAGAAATTCTATTCTGCTATTGCTGATGGTCTTATTGTACGAGGTAATTTGATTAAGGATGCTCTTGGCATTATTCGTTTTCATGTTATTGTTCGTTACAATCCTTCTGATGTAAGAGAAATATCTGATGCTTATAAAGAATATGAAGAATATATTAATAAAGAAAAAGAAGTAAATACAGATAATGGAATTTGTCCCAAGTAAAAGAAATCAAGAAACTGTTACTCTTAATAAAGGGCAACAAAAGGCTGTTGATGCTCTTATTGATTTTATCGCTTCTCCGTTTTCTAAAGGTAGTAATGTACAAGCTTTATGTGGAGCTGGTGGTGTTGGTAAGACTTTTGTTATGAAATATGTTATTGAACATTGTCGTTATACAAGGTCTATGATTATCTGCGCTGCGCCTACACATAAAGCTTGTCGTGTTCTTGCTAATGCTACTAAAATGAAAGTTGATACTATTCAAAAACTATTTGGTTTTCGTCTTGATGTCGACATTGAAGATTTTGACCCAAATAATCCAGCTTTCAAACCTGTTGGTAGCGTTAAGTTTAATGGCGATACTACACGAGTTCTTATAATTGATGAAAGTTCGATGCTTAATCGTGCTCTTGTTAATTATATACTTGCTTATTGTAGAAAACAAGAAATTAAGGTTATTTTTATTGGCGATGATAGCCAGCTTGCTCCTGTTAAAGAAACTGTTTCTTATGCTTTTAAAGTAGCGAGTAAAATCAATCGTCTTACTGAAATTGTTCGGCAAGAAGATACTAATCCTATTCGAGAGCTTCTTGACATTCTTCGTATAGATATTAAGAATAGAAGTTATAATTTTCTTTCTTATATTTGTAATCATCGTAAGGATGTTGTTAACGGTAAAGGTTATATAGTTGTTGGTAATGCTGAATTTAAACAACTTATCAATCGTGGTTTCGTTGATAAAGATTTTGAAAAGGATGTAGATTTGTATCGTCTTGTTGCTTATACAAACAAAGCTGTTACTGGTTGGAATAATCATATTAGAAATGTTACGATTAAAAATGCTGACAGGTCTATTCTTAACAATAATGATTTGATTATGAGTTATACTACAATAGTTGACGAATTCAATGATATTATTATTAATAATAGCGAAGACTATATTATTCGTGATATTCTTAATTTTGTTGACCAAGATTACGACTTTAAAGGTTTTATGGTTAAGTTCCAAGCTATTCATGGCGGTGGAATTACTAAACCTTTGTTTATTATTGACCATAGAGATGCTTATACTTTTAATACTTATTGTCAAGAATTAAACTATCTTGTTGAAACTGCTAAAGCTGCTCAATCTTATGATAGAAGTTCTAAATGGAAAAAGTATTTTGAGTTTAAGCGTAAATATCTTCTTCTTTGTGATGTTCGAGATACTCTTGGACGTATTATGTTTACACGAGATATTGACTATGGATTTGCCCTTACGTCACATAAGGCGCAAGGCAGTACATATAAGAATGTATTCGTTGATATAAATGATATGGTATTTGATAAGAATGGACATCCTTATACAAATGCTGATGATTTGCTTCGACGTCTTTATGTTGCTTGTTCTCGTGCTTCTGACTTCTTAGTTTTGAATTATGGGTAAATTAATTAGACGTGTTGATGCCGATACTATTAGCAAATATCTTGGCAAAGAATGTTTTAACGATTTAGGTCAAAAATGTGTTGTTGTTGGCTATTGTAAAGCATATAGACTTTTTATTCTTGCTGTTCTTGATAAAGACGCTAATGGTGTTTGGAATATGACTCCTTATCATGATGAGAAAGAAATTCTTGATGAGGATGATGTTATTCTTGTTCATTCTCCTATGTACACGCAATACAGATATAGCGATTGTATTTTTATAGAATGATTTTCTATATGACTGTTGATACATGTGCTTATTGTGCTTCTTGTCCTAATCGGTTATTCAATGCTGGTCGTAATATTGAAGTAGGAATTGGTTGTATTACTTCTGATACTGTTCTTGTTATTCCTCGTGCTTATGGTAAGGAAAATAAAGATAGATTCATTGGTATATTAAAAGCTATGTGGCTTGATATAACTAATTACGAACTACTTGAACAATGTTATGTTACTTATGATATTAAATGTCCTCGGTATCCTTCTTATAACGTTACTAAAGATGCTAATATTCATTGTAATCGAATTATGTGTCAAGAACTTGCTCCTATTAAATATAAGTTTATGATAATCTTTGGACGTGCTTGGAATACTGTTCTTCCGGGAAATAGTACTTTTAAAAGCTTTTATTCTAATGGTTATCATATTCTTTATATTCCTCTCAATTTAACCAAACTTGGTGATGCCGAGCATATTAAAGCTATAAAAAGCAAACTTGCTAAAGCTATTCAACATTTTAATAAATATAGATATATGAGAACTTAACATTATGCTCCGAATAGAATGTTTCGATGTCGAAGTACTTCCTAATTTCTTTTCTATTACTTTTGTTGATTTGGCTGACTATCTTAAAGCTTTTGAAGATTGTGTTAATGATAAAGGAAAGAAAATTCCTCTTATTCAGAAACTAAGTGTTGGAGCTATTAAAGATAGACTTAGTAGAATTAAAAACAAAAAGTTTTACATTACTGCTACTGATGACAGTCAACTATTTACTATGGTTGATTATATTTATAAATTTGCTATTGACAGTAATGGTATTCCTGCTCGTACAGACTTATATGGATACAATAGTAAAAGTTATGACAATCTTATGGTTGCTGCTTTTCTTATGTATTTTAATCAGTTTGATACTACCAAAGAACTTATAACTAAACTTTTCCAAACAAGTAAACGTATTATTGAACTTCAGAATGATAAGGAAGCTGGTAAAAATGATTTCTTTCTTCGTAGTCTTAATAAGTTTAAACTTCCTTTTGTTGGAGTTGATGTTATGAAAATCTTTGCTCTTAACAAAGCTGGCTCATATAATGATAGTCAAACAGGAGAAAAGAAATATATTCCTAAGGGTCTTAAACAAACTTCTATTAATCTTCAATGGTATGAACTTCTTGAATATGAACTTCCGCCTATAAACGAGAAAGAAGCAGAGTATTATCGTAAAGATGTAAAGTATAAAGGATATAGTCTTGAAGAACTTAATAACACTATTGATAAGTGGGATAGGTATATTCTTGATGAATATATTCCTGATATGCTTCATTATAATCTTAACGATGTTTTTATTGTTGCTGAAATGGTTCGTCTTAAACCTGACGAAATTAAATCTCGTTATGCTGTTAGTGCAAGTTATCAAGTAGATGTGCTTAATAGTAGCCGTAGTAATATGGCTGATGTTCTTTTTCAGAAATTCTATACTAAATTTAGTGGTATTCCTTATGACCGTTGGAAAGACGGAAGAACCGAACGTAAAGCCATGAGTATTGGTAAGATTATTTTTGATTGTGTTAGGTTTAAAAATCCTCAACTTCAAGAATTACTTGCTAAACTTAGAAAGACTGTTGTTTATCGAGTTAATAAAGATTCTCTTCAAGAAGAGATTGTTATTGGTAAAACAGTTTATAATTTAGCTACGGGCGGTCTTCATAGTAAAGATATTCCTATGGAAATATGGAGCACTACTAAATGGAATGGAGTTTATCGTTCCTCTACGGGGGAGATAATTGATAAACCCGTAGATTCACGTCTTTATACAATTCTTCATTTCGATATTGCTTCATATTATCCTTCAATCATGGCTTATTATGGAGTTGCACCTGCTCATATGGTTAAAAGTGCTTTTCGTAATCTTATTCAATGGATGAAAGATACTCGTGTTACAGTTAAGCATTCTGATGAAGCTATTGTAGACGGTATTCCTCGTGATGTTCTTGCACTTGTTCTTAAGATAGTTATTAATTCTATTTATGGTAAATTTAGTTTTGAAAACGGCCCTCTATACGACCGTCTTGCAACTCTTCAAGTTACTATAAATGGTCAATTAATGATGCTTATGCTTTGTGAAGAACTTGAAGCTAATGGTATTCGTATTATTTCTGCTAATACTGATGGTATTATGGTTAAGGTTTATGAAGACCAAATAGAAACTTTTAATGCTATTTCTAAAGATTGGCAAAAAAGAACTGGTATGAGTGCTGATAGTGATGTTCTTCATTGTCTTATAGCTCGTGATGTGAATAATTATATTGCTCAATTCCGAGTTAAAGATAAGAAAACCGGCGAACTTAAACTCGAAGATGAACTTAAAGGAACGTTTAATCCTCTCATGTATCTTAATGACCTTCAAAAAGGTTATAGTATGCCTATTGTTAGTAAAGCTGTTTATGATTATTTTATTAATCATATTCCTGTTATGGATACACTTAAAGCTGCAACTAATATTCTTGATTTTTGTATGACGCAGAATGTCGGGAAAAATTTCCATATTATACAAAGAAGAGTTATTAATAATGAGGTTGTTGATGAAGTTTATCAAAGATATGTTCGTTTTTATGTAGCCAATAATGGACATGTTCTTATGAAAGTTCATAACATTAGCGGACAAAAGGAACGATTTGCTGCTGGTACTGTTGTTCAAATATGCAATTCTCTTGATGATACTCCTATCGAACTTAGAAATATTGATTATGGATATTATTATAGAGAATGTATGAAGATAATAGAGCCTGTTAAACTTGGTATCTCGCCAAAAGGAAAAGGAAAAACAAGAGTTAAGAAATATGCTGGTATGTATAATAAATTGTTTGACGATGATGAAACCGATTAAAATTGGAAATAAAAATTTTATTTTTAAACTTCGTAAAGTTAGTAAAGTTAGAAATAAAAATGTTGATACTCTTCCCGGAGAAATTTGGAAAGATACTGATTATTACGGTTATCAAATAAGCAATAAAGGTAGAGTTAAATCTACTTTTAAGAATATTATTAAAAGTCAACAAATTATTAATTCTGGCTATTATTCTGTAACTTTTAGCGTTAATGGCAAAAGTAAAGGTCTTCTTGTTCACAGACTTGTTGCCAAAGCTTTTATTGATAATCCTAATAATCTTCCTGAAATTAACCATATTGATGAAAATAAACTTAACAATGCTGTTGAAAATCTTGAATGGGTTACTGGTGTAGAAAATAAACTTCGTAGTAATGTTTTTAGAAAAGGAGCCGATGCGGTATCTGTTCCAGTTATTGCTATAAATAAGTTTAACGAAAATAGCATTATGCACTTTAATTCAATTGATGAAGCAGCAAGAGCATTTGGTGTTTGGAGTAATTCTATTAAGGTAGTTCTTGATAAACCTAATAGATTTTGTCGTCATTATAAATTTATTAGAAATGAAAATCCCAAATAACTATTACGATATTGCTACTCATTGGGTTAGTGAATTTAATGCCAATGGAACTTATATTTATACTCTTGACGAGGACATAACTCTTCTTTGTCTTGAAATTTGTCAAAGGAGTATTGCTAAAAATCCTGCTACTAAAATTATTATTGTTGTTGATTGTTATGCTACTCGTTCTGCGGTAGTTAATACTCTTAATAAGAATAATATTCCTACTACTAATTATACTGCTTTAAGTGTCGATTATATTCGACATGATGTTAACTATCGTTACAATATTGCTATTTATGTAAATCTTAAAACTGTTGCTGGAGTTCGTGCTGTTGCATCTCGAACAAAGTATGGTTTATTTATTATGAATAACGCTATTGGTAATGATAAATATTCTGCTGCTGATAAAGCTGAAATTTATAAGCTTTTTCCGCCAATGAATAGTGCTAAGATTACAGACATTACATCTGTTATCTCCCCCGTAGAGGAACATCGTATCATGCTTGGTTTTACTAAAGCTGGTGATAAAGAGAAGTATGAGGAATATACTGATTATATTACTGGCTGTATTAATATCTTTGGTAGTTTTGAAACTATGGAGTTTGCTCGTAATGGTAACAAATATACTGGAGAAAGTGCTGAACAAATTCGTCTTGGTATTGCTGCTTATAATGGTTGGAGTGATAAACTTGACCCGAATAATCCTTTTGATAAAGAAGTTGATTCCTATTTTAATCCTACTTCTCTTGAAGAACGAGCTAATACAGCTTATAATATCATGCGAGAACGTAAGAATCTTCTTACTGATAATTATAGTAAATTTGACGCTATTTTAGATTTGCTTAATAATCAGCTTAAAGGTAAGAAAGTTCTTATTGTTTCTAAGCGTGGTGAATTTGCTGCTGCTATAACTGAATGTCTTCTTGAGAATGGTATTGCTTGTGGTGATTATCATGATGCTGCTGCTCCTAAAGCTATTATTGACGAAAGAACTGGTGATTATGTACGTTATAAATCTGGAAACAATAAAGGTGAAATTCGTCTTTATAAAGCTCAAGCTATTTCTAATCTTAATGTCGAACGTTTTAATCTTGACGCCAATTCGTGCGATTTAAGCGACTTTCAGAAGTCCACCTTATTATATGTATTGAGTATGAAAAATCGTTCCTATATGGGGCTGGAATGCAGCGTAGACGCCGTTATTTTCACCACCCCGTTCAACGATACTATTGACGAGTTTCGTTATCGTTATAATGGTATTCATTTTAATACAGATAAGGCTGTATTTTATAAGTTGTATCTTGCTGGCACGATTGAGGAGAAAGAACTAAACAAGGAGAAAAACAGCCCGATGCACGAAATTGTTAAAAATGATAATCAACAAAATTTTTTCGTTGCTGATGATTGTTAGTTTAAAGATAATATCTATCTTTGTCAATGTAATCAAGAACAAAAAGTTAGGTCTTTGAAATAATGGAGAATAAAGAAACGAATGAACGACAAGAAGTAGTTGCAGATGTTGTTCCTACTGCAACTAAAGATGAAAATCTTCCTGTTAATCATGCTCGTGGTTTTAGTTCTATTAATCTTTTTGATGCCAAGCAACAAGCTGCCGCTGAAATGCTTATCACTAAGATTATGAGAAGCGAAAAAGGTGGTGTTAAGTCTGTCAATGACGGTCTTGCTATCCTTATGCGGGCACAAGATTTAGGTCTTCCATTTAGTACTTGTATTGAACATATTCATGTTCTTAATGGTAAGACTGGGACTGATATTCATATTATTAAAGCATTATTGTCAAGGGCAGGAGTAACTTGGGAACTTATCAAAGATTATACTCCTCAGTATGAATATACTGATGGCTTTAATGTTTATGCTGAAAATCTTCTTCCAGAGTTTTGTATTAAAGCTACAAATGCTGATGAAGCTACTAAGAAAGCAGAAGCTGATACTGAACATGTATATGTTTATCCTGTTAAATGGTATCAAGATTTTAATGGGAATACTTATCGTGAATATCAGCTTACTGAACATCATCAAGTAGCTGTTAATCAGAAACATGCTAATAATATTATTGCTCAAAAGAAGATACCTATAACTCGTATTCCGGCTAAGCCTATTGACTTTGTTACGGAGTATGACCTTTGCCGCATCGTTAATGGTAAAGAAGTTCACGCTATTGGACATTTTTCTTATTTAGAAGCTCAAGCAGCAGGTATGTTTACGAAAGATACATACCAAAAATATGCTCGTATCCTTATTGGACATCGTGCTTTTACTTATGCTGCTCGTGATATTGCTTCGGATATTCTTTTCGGAATTATGGAAACTTCTGAATTGAAAATTGTTAGTGGTCGTGAACTTAACGATGCGGATATTATCGACATTAGTGCTGAAAGTGTCGATTAATTTATTGATTACCTTTTCTTTTATTATATTGTTTAACATTTTAAAATTAAAGAACTTATGAAAACTTTTGCAAATGGTAAATTGAGTTTTGGTCTTGGTGCAGTTAACGTTGCTAAACGTGGTGTTGTTAGTGAACCTGAATTAGTTATTAATCCGACAGTTGGTGCGTTCCGTATCACTCCGCCTGTATCTCGTGCTTTGGGTCTGGCTAACGGTGACTATGTAATGTTTATCTCTACTGTTGCCGAAGTTGACAAGGCTATTGCGGAACGTAATCCGGAACTTGTTGCTTTGTGTGCAGAAAACGGTATTGATATTAACACTCCGGAAGGTGTTGCCGCTATCCATGCTGAATTTGACGAATGGGGTATTGCTAAGGGTGTTCAGTTGTTTGACGCTAAGGGCAACCCTGTAATGTGCAAAGAACGTATGACTATTGCCGACAAACTGCTTTATGTTAAGAATAACTTTGCAGCTATCCTTGAAAGTGCTATTCAGAATGGCGACCCCGATTTTGCCGCTTCTCTGCAAGCCGAGGGAATTACGGAAGAACAACAAATCGAGATGCTGGCTAAGACTATTGATGCCGATGAAGTTGAAAAATATTCTGGTGCTAAATGTGCCAATTCTTCCAACTTGTCTGGTACTGGCGTAGCTCTGACTTTCTCTGATGCTGCTGTTTGGGCTACACTGAAAGCTGATTTGGGCGAAGCAGCTAAGACTGTTAATCGTACTTTTGAAGTAGATGTAACTGAACTTCGTACTGGTATCTACCATGACGGTTGCAAGAACGTTGAAGTTAAGGTTGCAATGCTTGGTAAATACAAAGACGAAACTCCGACCCGTGGTCGTAATGTAGACGCTTCTAAGAAAGAAGCTGCTGCCGACGAAACTGCTGCTGAATAATTCTCCGTTATTTAGATAACTGATATAAAAGGCGTACATGATACTATTGTTGATTGTACGCCTTTTTATTTGTCTTTATTTTATTAACCATTTAAACGTTTAAATTATGCCAACTACAAGAATGGCTGCTAATGCGCAAGCAGCCGAAGTAGAAAATGTTGCTGCTGATGCAGCTGTTGAAGACACTCAAATTAATAAACAACCAACAAGTGAAGCTCCTAAGAAACGCCGTCGTGGTCTTTCTGAAAGTCGTGGTACTGCTCGTCTTAAATTTGACGAACGTGACATTGACCAAGCTACTCATCTTTTCAAAGGTCATCTTGAAACAGTTGAACTTGCTTGGGCTACTGAGAAAGAAGATAGTGGTCGTGCTTCTTTTGCAGGTCTTTCTGTTCCAAGTTTGGTATTTACTTTCGCAAGTAATGCTAAAGATGTAATTGCTCGTAAGTATGTTACTCTTCGTTTCTCTCCTGTTGAAAGTAATGCTCTTACTATTCCCGGTGCTGCCGATGAATGGAAAGTTAATCAAGTCTTTGATTATCTGAAACACATTCTGAACGTATTCGTTCTTAAAGGTAAGCCTATGCCGGAAGAAATGGCCGATGCTCTTGAACTTCCTTACGAAGACTTTAACGAGCAAATGGAATATGTTCCTATTGAACCCGAAGAAGTTCTGGCTGGTTGGAGAGTTCTGTTTGAGAATTTCATTGCTATTATGGAAAACAATGGCAAGCCTGTTTACAAAACCGCTGCTGGTTCTTATATTCCTCTTTGGATGAAGCTGCTTCGCTTTACTAAAGTTAAGAATGCTTGGAAACCTATTGTAAGCGGTAACGGTGCTGGCGATTTTGGTTTCAATGGCTTTGTTGGCGAAGGTGTTATTGAAATCTTCGACCAAACTAAAGCTCCAGTTCTCCATGTTGACCCGACTAAAGAAAGCTTGATTTATCGTGAAACTGCTAAAGCTCCGATTGCTCCTGCGATTCCAGGCGCTCCTGCTGCTGGTGGTGTTTACAATCCGCAAGTACCTGCCGGTGCTCCAGTAGGCGGTTATGGTGCAGCTCCTATGCCTGCTTCTCCTGCCGCTGCTACTAATCCTGCTGATGATTTGCCGTTCTAAGCTGCTATTATTGGCGAAAAATAAGTAGTAAATAAATTTGGCTGTAAGGCTGTGAATTGCTATATTGGCGGTTCACAGCCTTTTTATTTTACTACTATCGACAATGACAATATGAGAAGAACTATTAATAATGGTACGCTTACTAAAGACTTTATATTTTCCAAAGTTAGTCAAGTTACAATTTTTTCCGTATATTCAGGTGTAAGTGATTATGTTATCCAGCACTGTATTGATACTGGCAATCTTATTTCCAGTCCTTTTAGAACTGACGAACATCCAAGTTTTGGTTTTCGTTATAACAATAAAGGTGTTCTTAAAGGTAGAGATTTTGCTGGTTATTTTTGGGGAGATTGTCTTGATGCCGCTGCGTATGTTCTGTCTGGTATTGTCAAACGAAACATAGACATTAATAACAAACCTGATTTTCTTTTCGTTCTCCGTCATATAGTTTATACTTTTCGTGATATTATCTACGGTAAAGAAAAAGATGCCAACGTTGATGCACAAATAGCTGTTTCTCTTCAAGAAATTCGTAATCGTAAATCAGTTATAGAAATTGCTCCTCGTCCTTGGAATAAATTGGATAAAGCATATTGGGAACAGTTTGGTATTAGTCTTAATCATCTTAACACTCATTTCGTTTATCCTATTGAGCAATATTATATTAATCGTTATTCTAATCCTGAGCCTAAGTATTATTATGACAAGAAAGACCCTTGTTATGCTTATGTTCTTGGACAAGATAAACATGGTATATATAATGTTAAGCTTTATTTTCCTAAACGAAAGAAAGGTGATGTTAGATTTATTACTAATTGTAATCATATTGAAGGTGTACTTAATCTTGAACGTAATGATTATGATATAGTTGTTATAACTAAATCCACTAAAGATAGACTTGCTATTGAGAATCATTTCTATGTTTCCAATCCTCTACGGGGGGTGGAAGCGGCTGACTTGAAGATTGGTGTTCTTAATCTTCCTCATGAAACTTATCGTCTTAAACAAAAAGAATATGATTTTATTAGAGAAAAGCTTGCCGTTGGCGGTAGTATTATTTCTCTTATGGATAATGATATGACAGGTTATCGTGAAGCTATTTGGCTTCGTGATGCTTATGATATTACTCCAGTTCTTATTCCCAAAGAATATGACGTTAAAGATTTTAGTGAATTGAAGAAAGAATATTCAAACGAAATAGTTAATCGGCTTATTGTTGATGTTTATAATTATCTAACTAATAATAGTGAAGACAATGGAGAAGACAGTGAACTTACTTGGAATACGGGAGAAAGCGATACTCTGCCGTATTAGGGACATGCACGAAAAGGTCGTAATGATGATTCCAATTACTAAAGAGCAAGAAAATACTCTTGAACACACTGAACGACTTAATCTTGGTGAGAAATTTAATAATCTTGAGGTTAGTCGTAAAAGTGTTATTTGTTATGGCGAAGTAGACATTGATAATCCTCAAGATGCTTATGCTATTAAGAAATTTGATTTGCTTGGACATGGAGAAAGTGATAACTTTGTTCATTCTAATTTTAATTATGAGAAAGGTTGTTTTACTACAATTGACGGTTATGCTAAAGGAGCGCCGACTTCTGATGCTATTCTTTGGTATCGTTACAATTATGTTCTTATTGGTAAGCCTAAACGTGTACTGATATTCAAGATAAACAAATCAGACTTATAGTTATGAATATTAATTTTGAACCCGATGTTTATGATACGAATTGGGCGAATTACGAAATACAAACTAAAGGTCATGTTCGTGCTCTTGATGATTTACTTCATAGTCTTGATTGTTCTCGTTATATTGAGGGAGTTGGTTATCCGATTAATGTAAATCATTACTCTTATGCTCGATATAGCTGGGAATATAATTATATTATAGAACATGGAATTGATAACGGAATACTATCTGATGAACAATGTCAAATATACCGAGAAAGATTTAATGCTCTTGATAAACAGAACGAAGCGTTCGCAATGGCACATCCTGAAATCGGTAACTATAAAAAGAGTAAAGGTGCTAAAAGTAAAAAAGATAAAGCCGATGTTGTCGAACGTAAACCTCGCTCTCGAAGAGTTGCTACAAAAGACATGTTTAGCGGAAAAGTTAGTACAGAAACTCTATCCGAAGACGGTAGCCTAAGGAAAACTGCTGCCGATAGACGATTAGACGCTCTTAATGCCCGTGCTGTTAAATTTAGTTTTGGTACATTTAAACCTAAGAATGAATGAAAATATGGTTGTATAGAAAAAATAATGCTGAACAGCCTTATCGCTGGAGTGCTGAACTTAATGCTGATAAAACTTATATAACTGTTCAGTATGGTATTGTTGGTAAAGCAACTTATGCTGATAGTTATAAAGTTACTCAAAAAGATGCTGATAAAGAGCTTCTTTCTCGTTATAATGAAAAGAGGAAACAAGGTTATATGGCTATCACTGAAATTAAGGATAACGCGCAGTTACCCCCTGTAGAGGATGAACAAGCTCGTTATGCTTATCTCGCTGCTTATCTTCCCTCTTATCGTAATAATCAGAATAATGGAAATATTCTTCCTATGCTTGCTAAGACTTATACTGGCAATGTTTGGAAGAAAACTTCTTGTATGCTCGGACAATGGAAGATTAATGGTCTTCGTTGTTTTATTACTGCTTATAAAGGAGATACTATTTTTAATCCTGTTAGACTTAAATTTCAAAGTAGAGAAGGTATTGTTTGGAATACTTTAACCGCTCTTGAAGATTATTTATTTGATTCTCTGTCTGCTGATATTATTCAAAATATGCTTGATGATAATTGGGCACTTGATGGAGAGATTTATCTTCCCGGTTATAGCGTTAATGAAATTAATCATTTTGTTAAAGACCCGAATGATATTCATAATAAGCTTCTTCAATTTTGGTGTTATGATATTGCTATTCCAGAAATGGTTCAGCATAAACGAGATAGAATACGTCTTGATATAAAGCCGTTTACTGTTTTCGATAGTAAAGATAAACATCTTAATAACAAAAAGCAGCTTATTATTCTTCCTACTTATCATATTTGCAATGATGCTGATGCGTATGCTTGGAGAGATAAATTTATTGATTTAGGTTTTGAGGGACTTATACTTCGTAATCCCAATGTTGATTATCAATACGGTCGTCGTCGTGTTGGCTATATGGAAAAGTTTAAGACTAAGACTGACGGTAAGTTTGAAATTGTTGATATTCAACCTGAACGTAAACGTAATCTTCCTATTATTACTTGTCGTAATGATATTAACGATTCTACGTTTGAAACTCGTTTTAGTCTTCCTCATGATGAGCAAGAATATATTCTTAATCATAAAGAAGACTATATTGGTAAGTTTGTGTTTATTTCTTATGGTGAACGAAGTGGTGTTGAACGAGTTCCTTTTCATATTAAAGAAGTTAGTTTGATTTAATGCCAAAGTTTAATTTTAGTAAAGTTACAAAGCCGATAGAAAAGATAGAAGAAGTTACTAAAGAAGTTAATGATACTGCTGATAATAAAGTTAATAGTATTCTTTACGATTATCATGTTATTACTTCTAAGAAAGTAGATAAGACTAAAACTTATTATGATGCTTTCTTTAAATCTCTTATTCTGTTTACTGATTTTGAAGCTAAATCTTATAATATTCTTCAACGTTGGGATGTTGATACTAAAACTACACAGTTCTTTATAGCTCTTTATGCTGATGAAGTTGAAGACGCCGTTAAAATCAAGCGAGATTATACAGGTGGATATAAGATTTATACTTATAATATTATCCCTTCTGCTAATAAGAATTATAATGTAGATTGTATTCTTGTTGAAAAACGAGATAATCCTAAAGCTGTTATTTATCGTATTCGATAAGCTAATATTAAGGCTGGTGATGACAATGAACTTGTTGTTGCCAGCCTTTTTATTTGCCATATATCTGCTTTCAACCAAACTAAAACGACATAAAACACAGCCGTAAACCTACTTCTTTTTGGCTACATTCAATTATCTATACTAAGATGATTAATCGTATTGCTTTCAAGAAACGTCCAACAGCGAGCCTTAAAATGCGTCATTCAGAAAATGAAAAAAAATTAATAGTTTTTTCTTCGTTTAAGTATTATTCGTATATTTGCTGCAAATATTAATGATATGATAAATTTTAGTAAACATAATCTTATTGGTTTTGCTGGAACTATTGGTTCTGGTAAAGATACTGCTGCTGAAATTCTTAATTACCAACGTCTACAAGGTACTTATGCTACTTATAAGGCTTGGAAAGAATTACATGATGCTAATTATCGTCCTGCTGATTTTCCTGTTGTTCATTTTAGTGATGCTAATAAAGAAGTTATTTCTATTGTTTTTAATATTCCTTTGGAAGATTTAAATAATAGAGATAAGAAAGATAATGGTGTTTATTGTTTTGATACAAGAAAAATCATTGATTTTAATATTGCTGTTAGAAAAGATTATAATATTATTGATTTTAACGATTTTGTTGCTTATGGTATTCCTCTAAATACTACTCGTGTTTGTGTCAAAGTTCGTCATTTAATGCAAGCTATTGGAACAAATCTGTTTCGTAATAATCTTAGTCAAAACATTTGGGTTGATAATACCATGTTTCGTGCTAATGCTTGTATTAATCGTAATGGACTTTGTTTTATTCCTGATGTTCGTTTTCAAAACGAAGTTAATGCTATTTTAAATAAAGGTGGAGTTATTTATCGTATTAATAGATTTGAACCTAAAGATGATAAGCCTGTTCATGAAAGTGAAAGAATTGATACGCTTGAAGGTTGTATTGATATTGATAATAAAACTACTCTTCTTTCTCTTTATTACAAGATATATGACGTTATGCGAAAGCAATTGATTTAACCATCCTTTACGGGGGAGATACATAGATATAATTATGAATATTATTAAACCCGCTATTGAGCTTTGGCACCAAGACGCTGATTGGATTCATCATGTTGCTAAATGTGCTCGAATTTGTTATGCTTCTGACGGAAGCAATGATGTAAAACTTGTTGATAATCTACTAAAGCTTGGACATCTTAGTATGTTTAGACATCGTTCTATTTATTATATTATTCCTAAAGATAATAAATATATAGAACTTGTCATAAGACTTGAATTTTGTCCTTATGTTGAATATCTTATTGGTAGTGAAGCTATTTATTTAGCTACTAATGGTCATTTTTATATTGAACATAAAGATAATATTCTTAAAACTTTTGAACCATTTATTGTTACTGCTGAAGAATTTATTAATTGGGAACTTGGTTGGCGACTTATGAGATATACTTTTAAAGTTACTACTCAAATTAGTACTTCTCGTGAACTTAACCGTGTTAGTCCTAATAATATTGCTGAACAATCTACTCGTTATGTTTATGAAAACGGTACTATTTGTTGTCCTCATTGGATGAATGATTATTCTATTAGCAAAACCATTAATGGTAAATATCTTTGTTATAAAAATGGTGAAGAAGACAAAGGTGTTGTTCTTGATTATATACAAGGTTGTGACGAACAATTTAATAGATATAAACGTCTTGTAGATAATGGTATGCAACGTCAAGATGCTCGTGGAGTTCTTCCTCTCGATACTGCTACTATTTGTGCTTATACATATTCCGTATCTCAATGGCGTGATATTATTGATTTACGTTATCACGGTAAGACTGGTGCTCCTCATCCAAATGCCAAGATTATTGCTGGTATGATACGTGAAGAACTTATTAAATTTGGATATGATTTTTAACTAATTAATTGATACAACTATGAATATTTTTAGTAGACTTTTTGGACTTAGTAGTAAAGATAAAATAAACTATGAGGATAAAACTCCTTATAAAGTTCAAATTATGAGAAACGCTCTTGTTAGGCGTGAAGTTGAATTTGGCAATCGTATTTATTCTATTCATGTACCTGCTCGTCTTGTTAAAAATTATCAAGCTGTTCTTGTAAAGAAAGCAAAGAAAGCTGTTCTTACTCCTCTTGAAAAGACTTATCTTACTGGTTATCTTAATCCTGCTTATCGTTATGCAACCGAACCTCGCAAACGTAAATAAGCCTATTGAGGTTATTCCGCTTGGCATTAATTGGTGGGGATATAAAGTATATGTTGCTAAAAGCGGCCTTAAACTTGTTGACAATGACGATGGTTTGCATAGTCTTACCGACAATGACGATATAGATAGCGACCCTTATACTCGTGCTAAACCTGATAGATTTAAAATTGTAGATAAATTTAGTAATTAAAATATGAATAAATCTCTTTATCAAATTGATGCTGAATTACAACGTATTGTTGATGAAATCATTGATGCTGGTGGTGAAATTACTCCTGAGCTTGAGGAACAGCTTGCAATTACTCAAGATAACCTTAATGAAAAACTGGATAATTATCGTAAGTTGTTTACAATGATTGAAAGTCGTGCACTTGCTTGTAAGACTGAAAAACAACGTATTGAAGTTCTTCAGAAATCTCGTGAGCGTGCCGCTAAGAAGCTTAAAGATGCTATGCTTGAAGCTGTACTTAAATGGGGTAATTCCAATAAGAGTGGTAATAAGGTTATTGATTTAGATGATGCTAAACTTATGACTCGTGCTACTACTGTTTGTGAAACCAATACCCCTTTAGTACTTAGTTTGATTGATGCTGTTCTTGAACGTTATCGTGAACTTTGGAATGTTGATATGCTTCAACCAGATGCCGATGAAGCTAATAATATTGATCCCGAAGGTTTTGTTCAAACTGTAAATGCTAATTTTGCTGCTGAAAATCCTGATGCTGCTGAAACTATTGAAGAAAGAAATGATTCTTTGTTTACTGTTGCAGACCTTGAAGCTACTAAAGTTAAATTTGAAATTGAACTTAATCTTCTTGACCTTTGTAAAAAAGTAAATTGGGATGTTCTTAATATGTTCTTTAATCACGAACATGAAGCTAATCGTGTTGCTGCTTCTTCTACTTCTGATTATAAGCAATATATTACTTCTCGTGAAATTCCTCTTACTGTTGCTGAACTTTGTCAAAGCCAATCTTTAACTATTAAATGATAAAGTTATGTTTGATGTTATAGATAAACTTAAAGAACTTATTAAGTATATTCGTGATACTCGTGGTATTAATGACCGTGACCGTATTATTGATATTATACAAGATTTATTAAACGAAATCTGATTATGGCTTATAGTATTAAAGGACTTCCTTGGCAATATAAAGGTAGTAAAGATGTTACTCAATGCAGAACTTCTGCTCAAGTAATTGAAGCTGCTCAGCTTAATTGGGAAGTAAAGAAAGCAGAGATGGTGGCTAAGATGCCACTATCTCTCGATATGGATAAAAATCTCGATGATTTGACCGAAGCTAAAAGACGAGATAATGATGCTCATATTCTTGGTAAGAATATTTATGCTCGTTGTGATAACCAATATTGTACTTATAGAGATGACTATAAAATTCCTCTTGGTATGGTAAAAGGTAAATATACTATTGTTCAAAATAGTGCTGCTTTTAAATTCTTCGATACTGTTATTGGTGAAAATTCTGCTATTTGGCAAACTGCTGGTTTCTTTGGTAATGGCGAACGTATTTTCGTTAGTGCTAAACTTCCTGACAATATTCTTGTTCACGGTGACCCTGTTGAAAACTATTTAGTATTTACTAATAGCCATGACGGTAGTAGCGGTGTTCGTGTTCTATTTACGCCTATTAGAGTTATCTGCCAAAATACTCTTAACGCTGTGATTAGAACTTCTACTAACAGTTTTAGTATTCGTCATACTGAAAGTGTTCATAAGAATATTGAAATAGCACACGAAATTCTTGGTATTACTAAGAAACGTATTAAGGATACTGAATGGGCTTATAATGTTCTTGCTGATATTAAACTTACTGATGAAGATGTTATGGAGTATATTTGTAAGAGTAATCTTACAGAAGCTGAACTTGAAGCTTTAAATACTACAAATCATTCTTTTAAAGAAGTTGTATATCGCAATGCTCTTGCTGTTAACGATGCTGGCATAAGTACACGTAAACTTAACGTTATTAGTGATACTTATGAATATTATCATGGTGGTATTGGACAGAAAGAAATTGCTGGTACTGCTTGGGGTGCTTTCAATGCTATTAGTGGTTACTATTCTAACGTTGATACTTCTGCCGAGGGAACTAAACGTATGGATAGTCTTTTATTTAACGATAAAGCTAAGAAACTTGAACGTGCTCTTAATTTTGATTTTGCAGAGATGTTATCTTAATTATTAACTTAAAACAATTTTATTAAAATGGGAAATTTAGCTCTTGCTATTGCAAACGCTATTGTAGATTATGACCTTGGTGCTATTACTACTATGGATGAAATTTATCAACAGCTTGACCGTGATATTAATCATATAGATGTTAAAGTTTATCGTGAAGATAAATCTATTCCTCTTCCTGCTTATGGCAAAAACGGCGATGCTTGTATGGATGTTGTTGCTAAGAGTATTGAATACGATTTGATTAAAGACCGTTGGATTGTTCATACAGGTCTTCATTTCGAGCTTCCTCAGCATTATGAAATGGAAATTCGTCCTCGTAGCAGCAATACTAAATATGACGTTTATATTCCTAATACACCTGGGACTCTTGATGCCGGTTATCGTGGCGAATTACTTGTTATATTCAAACGTAGAGATGCTACCGTTGTTCAAGAAGGAGATATTATTGATGATATATTTCCTTACAATCCTGGAAATAGAATTTGCCAAATTCTTGTTCGTCGTCGTGAAGAAATTCATTGGCATGAAGTTGATAATCTTGAAGATTTGAGTGCTTCTGAACGTGGTGCTGGTGGATTTGGTCATACTGGTAAATAAACTTTTATGGATAGAAAAGATGTTCAAGTTGGTAATACTGTTAGATTTAAAAATAATATAAATAATAATATTTATGTAATAACAAGTACTACCGCTTATGTTAAAATTGATAACAAATGGATTGATATTATTGTTTATACTCATCTTTATAAACAAGATTATAAATTATTTGCTCGCCCAATTGATGATTTTATTCAATGTTTTGAACTTGTAAAATGAAAACAATTCAATTTGTTGCAACCGATGAATGTCTTGCTTGTGAAGTAGTTGAAAGTATTATTTTTGATACTATATTTGAAAATAATCTTCCTAATAATATAGATATTCAAAAAGATGTTTTTAATGATGCTAAGCTAAGAATTAGTATGTTTCATACTGCTGCTGTTCCTCTTCTTATTTTTCGTGTAGACGATAAAGAAGTCGCTCGTATTACAGGTTCTATGCCTGCCGATTTTTATAAAACTGTTATTAATAAATTCATTGAATTATGAAAGCTATTGGAATTAAAATGGTTGATATTGTACCCATGTCTGTAAGTATGGCTTTAGAACATGGTTACAGAGTTGGAAATGCTAATCCTAACGATATGGGATATGAAATTACTTATCCAGACGGATATAAATCTTGGTGTCCTAAAGATGTAGCAGATGCTTCTTATTTTTGTCTTTCTCCTGAAAACGACGGTACTAAAATTCTTGAGCAAGATGTGGATAATTTTATTGCTGCCAAACGTGGAAATAGAATTGGACACAAAACTACTCTTATGAGTCTTCTTACTATTACCGGATATGAATGTCATGGTCTTAGCAGTTGTGTTGATGTAGATAATTATAATCAAGAAGTTGGAGAAGAGTTTGCTTTAGAAAAAGCTAAAGATGCTATTTGGAATGGTCTTGGTTTTGTTCTTCAATGGGCTAAAGACGGTATTAAACGCGGTTAATAATTGAAGAAAATTTTATATGTTATACATGGCAAGATTGGTAGAAATGCCAATCTTGCCGATTTTGACAATATAGCCGATAAAACACCCCGTAAAGGATGAACAAATAAGATAGCTGTCCAGCTTCTTGTTCCTCTACGGGGTGCTTCATTTGCTAATTTAGATTTGTTAAACGTGGCTGTTATTGCTTGCGAAAGTAGTAACAGCCTTTTTAATTTGATTATTAATTTTAAACTTTATAATATGGCACTTGAATTAAGAGTTTTTGATTTTAAAGCTAAAGACGATAATGGTAATGAAATTACTCGTTATGCTGTCCAGCACATGACCGACCGTGGTTTTCGTACTCTTGTTATTAAGATTAATGCAGAGTTCAATAATCTTATTTTTGATAAGAAAACTGATGCTACTAATATGTTGAAATTATTAAAGAAATTATAGCTATGCTATTTTTAATTGGAGTTATTGTGGCTTCTATTGCTACTCGAATTGGATATGTTGCTGCTAAAGAAGAAGCGGAAGGTAGAGATTTTGATTATAGTGGTCAAGGACTTGCTATTTTTACTATTACTCTTAATGTTTTTCTATTTATCTTTTGGTATTTACCACAGTTGTTTGAATGATTATTTATCTCCCCCGTAGAGGATAGCCATGCCTGTTAATGCTGTGCTTACATCCTCTACGGGGGAGTTATTTTTTATATAGTTGCTGCCCGTATTTTTGATATTGTTATTGCTGCTATTAATGCTTGCCAGTAACGACTTATTTTAAGGCTCACTACGCCACTTTCGTATCAAAGCAATACAAACTATCATTCCGATAAAGAAAATGTGAAATTCGCAAAGGAAACCGCCAAATACGGCACGTATAGATACAATAAACCCCGACTTACCACAGTGGTAGGTCGGGGCTTCTTTTTTATTAGCAGGTTAATCAAGAATAACTCTACCCTTATTATCAAGTTTACAACCATCGGGAAATTTTTCTTCATATATAGTAACAAATTCATCATAATTCTCACGATAAATAAAATTATGATTAACAACATAAATTCCTTTTTTAGTTGTACGAGCAAGAAGAGCAAGTGTATCTCCTGTACATGGATGATTACATTCAGGACGAATAACAGCATCTATCGCATTATAAAATGTTTTTGGAGAACAATTAGCATATAAACAAAAATCTTCCTCTTTAATTTCAATAATGTTTGTACCCATTTTCATGTGCTTAATTATAAACATAACTAATAAAGCAGATGTAGAAGATTTAGAATACCACATTGGAAAAACAGATGCAATCTTTTGAAGAACAATACAAAAATTGCCAACTTTAATATTTTTAGCAGTTGAATAAAATTCTTGTTCTTTATTGTCTTTAAGAGTAAGAACAATTTGTTTTTCAACTTCTTCAAAATCAAGACTAAAAGGAGTTGGAACAACTTTTGCGGCTTTTTCTTCAAGTTTAGCTGCATATTTCTTTGCAAAACTTTTAGCAGCCTTAGATGTAAAATTAAGTGTAGGCATAGCTTTAATAATATTAATAATTATATTAATAATAACATAAATATATACATTAACCTGTAATGTATTACAGATTGTGCGTTAAAATTTTAGTTAAATCTGTAATGTGTTACAGATTAATTTTGGCTAACTACTTGATTTACAAAAACAAAAAATGTTAACCTATTATTATATATAATAGCAATAATAAAAAGCTGGAGTAATCAATACCCCAGCTTCTTTAATAGCTTATGGTCTGGCGTCTTAATCTCTAAGTTGTTCACCAAGAGCTTTAGCATCAAATACACCAATCATATTTTGTCCAAGTTTATAGTAATTATTGTTATTAGGAAGTTCGATAAGACGATTAATACCACGAACAACAGGAATGTTACGAAGCATAAATACTTCAAGTTTAGTTCTATGAGCATATTGTCCAGACTTATATTCTTCAAGAAGTTCACCGTCGCCAATAGCATTTACCATAATAGAAGCAACTTTAAAAGCATCTTTAATTCCAGTAAATGAAGCGGACGGACTACTCCAAAGTTTATCACTTTCAGCAACAGCACCCCAAGGAGTAAATGCTTGAGCTTCGGAAGCAAGACGGTCTGCATTATACATAAGAAGATTATACCAAATAGCTTCTTCGTCATCATCATCGCCACCAGCTAAAGCAGTCAAAGCAACAACGCCAGCAAAGGCAGCCATAGTCCAAAGAAAATCAGCATAAGTTCTACGTATATTGGCTTGCTCATTTTCAGGAAGAAGCATATAATTAGTATGGAAATTAGCAGCAAAATTAACAAATGATTTAAGGAAGTTTTGTAGACCTATAAGAGCATTGGTTTTCTCACTATTCTTATTAGCTTCACGAGCTTCTTTGAAAGGAATAGCAAGAAAATCTGCAAGACTTTTATAAGCACCTTTCTGAATAGTATCAAGACTTTCATCGTAATAAGCATTCCAACGATAACGCTTTTTAAAGCCTGGATATAGATGCTTATGGAATTGGGTAATCATACCGCCCCACCAATTGTTTTCAATCTTGGCAGCACCAATCTTATCATAAACACCATGAATAGTTTTATTTACATTGATTACTTTATTAACAAATCCAGCAAATTCATTATAAGTTAAAGCACTATCAGCTTTAATCTCAGCATAACCGTCACGTAATTCAAATTGAGAATAAATATTATCCCATTTATCAGCAAAGGCTTTATTATATTCAGCACGAACTTTCTTACGCTCTTTAATAAATTCACTTTGTTGAGCTTTACTAAGAGTCTTAACGAAATTAGTAACAAGATTAATCTTGAAAGTATTAGCTTTAAAACGTTCTTCTTCACTACTGCGAATACGTTCTTTAGCAGCATTATATTCTGAAATTTGTTCATCAGTAAGAACATTAAGAAGAGCACGTTCAAAACCTTCACGAGCATAAGCTTCTTTAGACATAATCTTCCATTCACCGTCATTAGTCTGAACAAGTCTATGACTTTGCATCATAGCAAAAAGAACACTATTTTGCATGTGATGTTCACCAATAGATTGTGCAGCAAATAAAGAACCACGAAAACGTCTAAGGGCTTCACGAACACCTTCGGCACTTTCTATAAGATTAATTCTATCATAGTCGATAATATTGGCAACTTTAATAATACCGTCTTGTAAAGTAGTAGCTTTATCGCTATACATTCCAGCAAAATAACTAATAGTACCACCGAAATAAATAGCAGCACCTCTTGCATATTCGCCCTCATTAAAATATTCACGAGCAAGACGTTCCATACCAATGTTAGTATGACCAGTAAGAATATTGGCAATACCACCAGTAACGTTAGCTGTCATATATTTAGTACCGGCTATATTCTGCATAGTTCCAGCCAAACGAAGAAGAGTAGGATTACTACTATTTTTATATTGTTGGAAAACTCTACGACGAATATAATCTTTCAATTGAGAAATAGTATTACTATTACTAACTGTTTTGTAAGTAATATGGTCTTCATCACTAAGGTCTTTATCAACAACAAGATTACGACCAAAACTTTTAGTTTCATAAGATTTATGTTGACTAAGAGCATCAGTAGCTGCATAAAGAATATGTTTAATACTTTGAGTAGCATCATGATTAGCACTTGTCTTAATAAAACTATCAAAGACTTTATCCCAATCAGTATCTATATTCTCAGCACTATATTTTTCATTATCAGCATCTATTTCCAAATTAGCATAACGAGCATTGTTTCTACGAACAATATAATCGGCTTGAGTTTCTCCATTGTTATCATCTCTATATCTCGGAAGTTGTTGCTTCTTTTTAGCATTAGGGTCAACAACTCTACGAAGCATAGGATTAGGCATAAGATAATCATTATCAAAACTAATCTCGTTATCATTTTTCCAATTCAAGTCAGTAGGAACATTAGCAGAGAAACCCATAAAAGCAAGAGCTTCTTTACCAATTTCTGCCATATTAAACTTTTTACCAGTAGCAATTGAAGGCAAATAACCAGCATTAACATAATATTTATTGTTATTTGTATAAGCATGTCTAAGCATAGTCTTATACATTAAATCAATTGCTTCTTTTTCATATTGATTAAGAGCAGCAAAATCAGCATTATCGTAACCAGAACCTTGTTTATAATTACGAGAATTAGATTTATACTCAGGATTAAGAAGCTTTTCATCAGCAATATTTTCACTTTGATGTATCTTAGGACTCCATTTGGGTTTAACTTTAACACCATTATCGTCTATATATTCGGTAGTAGTCCAAATACGAATAGGCTCATAGATATGAGCATAAGGATTATAAATATGATTCTCTTTATACCACTTAATAAACTCTTCATTACCTTTTGCTTGAGCAGCACGATAAGCTTCATTATAATATTCAGTAGTAACAGTACGAGTATGTTTCTTAATAAATTGAAGAGCATTAGTACGTTTAATATCTTTCCATTTATCAATATCTTTAGGACGAATAGTACCGTAGAATGTAGTATTAGGAATTAAATCACCATTAACATCTTGTCCATTGGTAAAGATTTCTTTCCATTTATTATAGAATTCAGCACCATTTGATTGAGCATCAATACGGTCATTCTTAAATCTATCTTCATCAATAACAACTTCACATTCTTCTTCAATAAATTCAGCAACAGCTTTACTTCCTTTACCACGAACAAGACCTAAATCTTCAAGCAAAAGTAAAACGTTATTAAGGTCTTGAATAGTAAGACTATGAGCACCTTGTCTAAAATTGAAAGCACCTTTATTATCCCAAGCCTTTTTAAGAATAGTATTGATAGCTTCAGTATCTTCTATCTCTTCGGCTGGTTGTTTACGATTACTTTTAAGTTTATTATAAAAAGCAGGAAGATAAACAATATCATTAATTCTAACTGGACGAATAATGCCGGCATAAGGAAGACCACTACGTTGATTAATATTATAACCAAATAAAGCCTCATGTCTAATATCGGCAACTTCTTTTTCATTAAACAAATTACCGTTAATAATGCCATAGGCATCACGAGCATTATTGGCTTTAACCGCAGTAGCAAAAATACTTCCAGGCTTACGAGCATCTTTTAGTTCAGCATAAGCATCGTTAAGACTTTTAGTAAACTCTTTATCAATAGTATAAGTAGCGTTATTTATAAGCCATTCTTTAGCTTTACGATATTCCGCATTCTTCATAAGACTTTCTCTATCAATAAGAAGTTCGCCGCTGTCATTACGAACTTCAATACGCTCAATAGTACTAAGAGCTTCTTCAAGTTGTTCTTGGAAACCAATCTTAGCTTTACGTTCAAAATAAGCTTCTTTAATTTTAGCTATATTATAAACATATTCAGAAAGAGCACGAGAAGCAGAAAGTTCATTAGCAGGCTTAAGTTCATTATCGTCAGTAAAATCAGAAGTAAGATAAGCTATCTTACGATAAATAACTTTAAGTTTATCATTTTGTTCTTCGCTGTATTGACCATTAGCAGTTTTAAGAAGAACGTCTTGTTGTTCAAGAAGAAGTTCTTTATAGCGAGAATAAATATCAGGATATTTAGTAAGCATATTTTCTTCCATAGTAAGAAGAGCATCTTCATACGTCAAAGTAATACCAGCATCAAGAACAGCTTTGTATTGCTTCTTTTCATCGGGAGTAAGTTTATCTGGGTCAATAACACCGTCAATCTTACCGTTCTCATCAAGAAGATAAACCATAGGTTTAAACTTACTAATAGTAGTTTTAGCCATAAATCTATCTTTCTTATGTTTAGCCCAAAGAGCTTCAACAGAAGTAGTACTTTGAGTAGAAGCAACCGCATTAGTATATGCTTTATCTAAAGCAAGATAATCTTCATCAAGTTTTCTATCATAAGCTTGAACAAAACGACCATTCTTAATCATTCTATTATAATTAACAGATTGACCAACCTTAGCAGCACGTTCTTTAATAGCTTTCATCTGAGAAGCAAATTCAACAGCTTCATTTTTGCCTTTTATTTCAGCTTCTTTAAGATGTTTATCAACTTCTTTTATAACAGTTTGAACAATAGTATTACGATTAAAATGAACATCTTGTAACCAAAGGTCAAGGAAACTTGTATCTCCATAGTTAGTAAAGATGTCCATCATTCTTTCTTTCAGCATCGGGTTGTTACTCGTTACTTCATAGAAACGAACAAACCAATTATCACGAGCTTTATTAACCGCAACATTATTCTCAAGTTTAGTAAGAATTTCCTTAATAGTATTGATTGCTTCAATAGTAGCATCATCGGCACCAGTCACAGGCAAATCTTTAAACATAGAGAAACGGCTACGTAAAGTATTAACAGTATTAATAATGTTAAAGAAATCATTCTTAATAGTATCGTTCTCAACTTCGGCAATAACATTTTGAACAGAACCAATAATATTATTACCTAATTCAGAAAGTTCACTCGCTGGAAGATTGATATAATCTTTGAAAGCAGCTTGGAAATTATCAAGATTAATCTTACCATTATTAATAAGTTCAACAACTTTATTGTAAGCAGCAATAAGCTCATTGTCGTATCCTCTACGGGGGGTTGTACTGATGTTTATTTCAGCACCGACATTATTGACAAAATCGGTATTAGCAAGAACTTGTTTAATATTTCGTTTAACAGCAATAACAGCTTCAATAACAGCGTGGTCGTCAATAGCAATAGAATTTCCATTAACGTCAACCATAAAATTATTAATGCGACCGTTAAGTTCAGAATAAACAGCTTTAAAATAATTAGCAACAGCAACTGCGTTAAGAGGCATATTAGATGCAATAGCATTAGCATCAATATTATTCAAATTGGCATTATGGAAAGTACGCATAACAGAAGCAGCAATCTTATCTCCATTCTGAGCACGTCTTCCTATATAAGCATTAACTCGCTTAAATCTATCAACGATTGGGTCACCGTCAGATATAGCCGAATAAAGAATAGTAGGTTTATGAACAACTACTCTATGAAGTTGATAATCTTCTTCAAGATTACGATTAGGATATTCTTTAAGTACTCGAGCATAATCAACACTATTTTGGTCATTTTTATCTGTAATAGCAGCAGCTATTTCGTTATTCATTCTTGTTGCTATATAAGTATAACCGTCACGAGCAACGAAATTAACTGTACCAGTAAATCCAGGATTTACAACAACAGGAGCAGGATTTTCATAGAAATCATTATTAGCGATAACATTTTCAACAGCAGCATTGGTTTCAACAGTAACAATATCGCTTTCGTCCATTTGTTGCATAAGCAAATCAAAATGCTTAGCAAGTTTATTTTCAGTAGCATTATGAATTACTTCGTCGATAGCAGGATAAATATTATTATCTTTAATAATACTCTTTTCAACAGTCTTGTTTACATCAATTGTAGAAAGTCTTGACAAAGGATGATAAATAATAATACCGTCATCGTAAATACCAGTATAAGTACGAGTAATACCGCCATAAGTAAGACGAATAACGGTTTTAGGACTACCGTCTTCGTTAATCAAATTACCATAAGTAAGAAGTTCATTAAATTCAGCAGGAGTCATATCTTCGCCAATATTATTAAGATTAATAACAATCTTAGAACTATCTTTAGTATAATAAATCGAACGACGAAGAGCAGCTTCTTTATCTTTATTCTTTGCAATAAGACGACCTATATTAGCAAATTGAGTTCTAAAACTATCAAGATTTTGACGAACATAACCAAGAGCCAATCTAACAGATACCTGCCCCGTAGAGGGAGAAACACGCCAATTGTCCATACCAACTTTTGCATCATCGGCTATATTAAGACCGCCTTGATTAAAAGCATTAAGAACTGTAACAGGTATTGCACGAGTAACAGCTCCATAACGGAAAAGGTTGCCTTCAAGAACATATGCGTATTTAACTAAATCAGCAAGAGCAAGTTTGATAATAGGATTATTGCTACTCCATGCAACATTAAAATCGTTATGAACAGTATCAATATTATTGTTACCTTGATTTAAACGAATTTGTTGACCAGTATAACCTTGACGACGGAAAGTATTATCATTGAAAGTATTAACATCAAAATGTCTAAAGATACCTATATCTTCGCCAAAATTTTGTTGTATCCAAATAACTTTCTGAGCAGGAGTAAGACGATTGAAAGCATCAATTTCTTCTTGAGTAGGATTAGTTATATCATTAATAACTAAATCATCAATAGCTTCATTATTAAAACCAATACCAGCAATACGAGCAAGCTCCATTTCTCGAATAGCATAACTATCATCAGAAGTCATTACTTTATCAATACCAAACATACCAGTTTGAGAATCAATAGTAATAGGAGAAGTCAAAGCTGTATAACCAGCATTAGCTAAATAAGAACGAGAAACAAGCCAAGCAGAATAATCTTTATATTGTTCTTCGGTAAGACGACCATTAGAAGTCAAATCACCAAGAACGTTAACTCGTTGAACAAATTGTTCAGAAGCAGTATCATTAAAGGCAGATGCAACTTTAACAGAAAGAACGGTAGACTTTTGTAAATAATTAGCAAGAATAGGATAAGTACTCTGCATAACATTAGATTTAGCAAAAGCCTCAATGCCGTTTTCTATTCCAGGAAACATAGATTCAAGAAGACCAGTTTCATTACCAGTTTCTTCATTAAAAGAATAAAGTTTATTAGAACTGTTAATCAAACGATTAATATCAGTAAAAACTTTATTGTTCATATAGAACGTTTGTTTAGCACCATATTTATCAGTAGTCATAATAGAAAGGTGACTGTTGATAATATTGCCAAGAGTACGAATATTATAGAACTGTTTAAGAGCAACATAGTCATGGATTGATTCCTCTACGGGGGAGAGCTTGTTGTCAACCCGTTTACGGTTCATTTCAATATTAATAGGCGGATTATGTCTATCACCATAAATACGTTCTATTTCATCACCAAATTTAGCATCAAGAGCAGAAATAACAGCATTAATGCTATTAGAAGTTTCAATACCATTTGCTTTTGCTAAATCAACAAAAGTAGTAACAAGCGGGTCAAGTCCACTCTTAACTCCAAAACCTTGATTTTCGTTAACATTACGGACAAGTTTATCCATAATAGGTTGATAAAGCATACTAAGAGCTGTATCAAAATCAATACCTGCAATAGTCATTATTTTGAAAGCAACGAACGTATATCGGTTAAGATTACGAACGGCATCAGCTTTCATAACGTCAAGAATATATGCAGTAGTTTGTGAAGTATAAGAGGTGATAAGAGCACCATGAATATTCTTATTATCGTTACTCCAACCAAGTTTATTATGACGAATAATAACTTTATCGCCGTCAATAGTTACATTATCTTCTCCTTTAGCATTAAAACGAGCTTTAATGGCGGCTTCATCTTTATAGTATTTCTTAAGTTCAGATAAACTATAAACAACAGGTATAGTTTTATGAGCAGTCATTCTTGTTACATTACCAATACTGGCAAGAGTATCAAGATTAACTGATATACCTTTAAGAGTACGTCCAGCAGAAGCAGCTTCATGCCAGTTAAGCTGAGTAAGAAAATCATGCGAACCAACTCGATTAGGATTAACAACATATTGAGAAGCAGTATCAACACGTTTGCGCCAAGCTTTATTAAACTCATCTAAAACTTTAAAGTTAGACGTACCAACATTTTCTTCAACAGCACTGTCCAAATGAAGAATACTAATAAAAGCATCAAGCAAATCATTATTACGATTACGAACATCAACTCTATCGGCTTTATCAGCATTAAACCATTTATCATACGACATCATTTGGGCTTCTCTCGTCGACTTTTGTGCTTCGTTGAACTGTTGTTCACGTGCCTGCGAGAAAACGTCTTGTAGGGCTTCGGAGAGCTTCTGCGAGTGTTCTACGTTGGCATCTGACTGGGCATCCATTTCTTGTTGCAGTTGCTCGAATACAAGCTGAACATTATCAAGAGCTTCAGTTTCAGCAATAGTACCAGACATTTTAAGCTCGTAAAGACGAGTAAGAACTCCAGCAACATAATCGGAAGTTTTAACATTCTTAGGTTTATTGCCAATAGTAGTAGCTATCTTATACAAATCATCTTTAACGTTAGGATTCTTACTATTCTTAGCAGATTTCCAAATACCGTCAACAGATTTATACATACTATCAATACGAGCTTTAACAGCTTCGTAATAATCAGCATTTAGCTTCTCACGTTCAGCATTAGATTGAGCTTTAATCTCATCTTTAGTAAGTGCAGCTTTATCAACATAATCACGAATCTTTCTACGAGCGATTTTATCAATGTTAGAAAGAACATAATTAACATAACCAATCTTACTTTCTTCGCTATCACGTGCAGCGTCAAGATGAAATTTCTTATCATTATAAACAGTAACTTTACCATCTTTTCCTTTAGTAAGACCAAATGTCATAGCATAAACACTATCAACATCATAGTCGGAACCAGATTGATGAACCCAGTTCTCAGGAAGAACAACAGTACTATCACTAACATTAGGAAGAAAGTCAACAACGCGCATAATAATAACAGATTGCTTACCCTCAGTAGGAATACGATAACCAATCATTGTACGAGCGTCTTCGCTAACATCTTCTATATTAACACCGTCAAGTTCTTTGCTCCAACGAGGAAGTTTGATTTCAGCATAATAAACATCGTTATCATTGTATTTGCCAATCTTACGATAAGCAAGTTTATCATCTGTGGCGGTATCTTTAGTTGTTTTCCAACCACCAAAACCAAAATCAGCAACTTGCGCAGCGTGCCAACCAGGCATACGTTGACGAGTAATCTCACGATTAAAAATACCGTTAACAAGATTTTCTATTTTATTAGAAATACTATTAAGATACATCGGATAACGAGGATTACCATTCTCATCAGTAGTAAGAAAATCAAGAGTATTTTTATCTGCGCCATTACGAGCAGCATTCTCGCGAGCAAGTTTCAAAAGTCTTTCGTAATTAAGACCAAGAATGTTACCTTGTTCGTCAAATTGAAGATTGCCATTAGAATCAAGAGGGATATTAAGTAAAGTACAAGCGTTAGTAAAAGAAGTGTTTATATTAGAAACAATATTACGGAAAACTCTTTGTTTAAGAGCACGACCAGTAGTATCATTAGGAATATTATCAAGAAGCTTTTTATAAACTTGAATACCTATTTTATTTTCTTTATCTTTAAGATGAGAAGGAACTTCTTGTTGACGATAAAGATAAGTATATTGATAAGGTTCTTTATATTTATCAGCATCAACAATAAACCGCTGGAGCTTAGCATCAGTTAGCTCCCCCGTAGAGGAATCCCACAGCTCAATCAATCTATTCTTAGCAGCTTTGGAAGTTTCAACGGTATTAAGTTGGTCAATTCCAGCAGCTTTCATAGCATTATAAATAGCTTCAAATTCTGTTCCTTTTATAAGTTTAGGAATAAGAACATATTCGGCATTCTTTATTTGAAGAGGAACTTCACGATTACGAGCAGCATCATAATGAAGAGTATAATAGAAATTCTTTTGAACTTGAATTTTGTTAAGAGCATCAAAATCAATTTCTTCAAGCGGCTTATCACTAAGAAGAGTCTCTATAACATTTTTATATTTGTTATATTCGCCAGCGATATAAACACGACGAATAAACTCATCAAAAGTAATATAAGATTGAGCATCATTAACTTTTTCTTTACCACGATAAGCGTCAAGAAGTTCTTCTCTACGAGCTTCTGGAACTCCAGCTTTTTTAAGTTGAGCTTCAATACGGTCAATAGTTTCTTGTGTAGCAGCACGTTTTGTATTTAAAACTGTAACTGCATTGAAAGAAGAACCAACTTCAAATTGACGACCGCCAGCTTCAAATTTAATTTTAGGAGCAGTTGCAAGATTAGTATCGTTTACACGAATATTACTATTACCGAAAGGAGCACCGCTACCTTGAACTTCTTTAAGACGTTTAAGAATATCTCCACTATTTTTATAGTATTTACTTTTGCCATTAAACAAGTCATCAAGATTACGTTGATGAATAACAGCATTAAGAAGAAATTCTTGTATTTTCGGCTTATTAATAATAACCTTTTTAGCGTTTTCATTAATAGCTTCCATATAAGTCAAAAACTCTTCTTTAAGACTTTCATAAGCATTAGTAAGATAACTATCAAGATATTGAGAAATAGCATCATTAACGGCAGCAACTTGTTTATTGTTAAGTATAACTTGACCGTTGACTACTTGTATTCCAGTATCGCCAATTTGACCATAAAGAATATCAATAACTTTACCGTTACCAAGAAGATTATCATACAGACTAAGGTCGGCATATTCCGTATCTAATTCAGAAAGACGAGTACCACGACCATGAAGAATATATTCGCCAGTAGTTTCGTCAATATGAAATGCTCCTTTATAAGTTTTAGTTTTCCCGTCAATAGTTTCTTTATAATCAGCAACTTCATAATTTTCATACATGAGTTTTTCATCATAAGTACTGCTAATAACAGGAGCACCGTTTACAAACTCAAAAGCATAGCCGAGATTATTGCTTTTTTCAAATATATATTCATAAATATTATAAGCGTCAAGAATTTCTTGATAAATAATATTACGAAAAGAAGCAAATATAGGATGATTTACATTGAAAGCTCGACCATTATCGGCATCTTGAAAAAGACCGTCCATATTGATAATAGGAGCTTTAAACATAAATTGATTACCAGCATCAGACGGAATACTAAGGAAAAGATTAGCAAAACGAACTTTATGGTCTTTACCATTAAACGTAATAGATTCTTCTTTGGCGGCAATAAACTCAAGGAAATTAGACATAAGATAATCTCCCTTAGTCATAGTCTTATAAATATAAGGAGAATAATCTCGTCTATCGTTAGCACCATTAAAGAAACTAACTCGCATTAATTCTTTACCATAAGAAGTAAGTTCGTATTGATTGCCAACTTTTCTAAATAGACCGGGAACAAGATTGCCGTCATTGTCAACTTTCTCAATAAGAATATTGCTATAATTATAATCAGTACTCTTAAACTTTTGTTCGGCAAAAGCGCGACATGCTTCTTCGCTATCAAGTATTTGATTAAAAGTAAGAACATAATTACGATTAAGAACATCTGATTGAAGATTACCTTCGGGATTACGACTATTAAGAGAAACAGAAGTAGCTAAATATTTATTAAGGTTATTAGCAAATGAACGAAGAGCAAGTATATCAACAGGTTCAAAGAAACTTCCTTTTTGAGCATCAAATATAGCACGTTCTTGAGGAGTAGCTTTAAGATAGTTATTTTTAGTAACATTAAAATCACGAGAAGTTTCAAAAGTATTTACTAAATTATTAATAAATTTATTATATAATTTAGGCTTACGAAGATTACTTATAGTTTGATTTTCACCACGAGCATATTGTTTAATAGCATCAACTGTAATATTAGGAACAACAAGTTTAGCTATTTTATATATTTTATAAACAAATTCTTCTTCGGTAGTATCACCGTAAGTAATATTATTTTTAGTAAATTCAAGAAGCTCATCGAGTTGACTAATAGCTTTTCTTGCTTTAGGAACAGAAATGTTACGAACAGCGTTATCAAGCTTATTGAAAATAACATCTGCGGGGTGAGCAGATAAATTGGTAACATTAGTACGAGGATTACCTTTGCTATCAATATAAGTTTCAGTCTTATTAGGAATAGGACGATTAAAAATCATTCTAAACTTATAAGCAAATTGAGGATTTTCTTTAAGATATTGCTTAATATAAATAAGAGATTCGGCTCCTTTTACATTATTAGCAACTTCTTCAAGACTATCCATAAATACATCGAAGTTATCATTACGAACTTTGGTATAAAGAAGAGCTTTCAGAAAATCAGCATCTTCATATTCAAGCGTACCAACATTTTCATTAACTTTACGATAGAAACGATTATTACCTTTTGCAGTAGCATTAATCGTAGTATTTTCAAGCTTAGGGATAGTATTAAGGAAAACTTTAACTATTTCGTCAATATGCCCTTCATAGTTAGTAATTACACCAAGAGTATTTGTAAGTTGTTCAAGTTGATTATCGGTAGCATCTACTGCATCAGCGTTAAGCTCTCCAGTTTCATAGAAATCTTTACTATCAGAATCAACTGTATCATCATCAGAAGTATCATCAAGACGATTAATGATAGACGCTACTTGTTTATGATTAGCAACTTCATTAAAGAAAGCTTTATCTTGAAGAAGCATAATCATATTATAATGATTTTTAAGAGGAGTAGTATTAATTACATTACTAAGATAACCAAGTATTTGAGAACGAGGACTTTTATTATTCATGAAAGCTTGAATAGTATTACCTACTTCAGCGTCAACATTAGCGTAATAATTACGAGTAGTAGCAATAAAATTATCAACAATTACTTCATATAATCTATTATGAAGTTTATTATAAGTTTTAATAGAATTACGACCACTAAATAAATCGTTAAAGTAAATAACATTAGCAACATTAGCTAAATAATTAATAGCATCAACACGAGCAACATAGGAACTAAAACCTTGATTTTTCTCTTTGGCTTCATTATTTATAATGTCACCAATACTACGAGTAAAATTAGCTTTATAAGCAATAATAGCTTTATAAAGCTCATCCATGTTTGTATAGTCGATGTTATTATCAACTAAATACTTTTTAAAACCGTTTTCTTGAGTAACGGCAAAAAGGGCATTGTAACTCTTTGTTCCTTGTCCAACCTCAGTTGCAAGTTTTCTGTTAAGAGCGTCATTGTTAATAATGACTGTACTACAATCCATAACATTAATAAGTTTATTGTTAATAATAGCAATGTCGGACACGAAGTAAAACATACTTACATGCCCGACAATGCGGTTTATTTGGCTTCTAAGCCATGTTTATTTTCAGTCGATTAATCTATCGGCACGTCATATAAAGTTCGCCACGCAGCAGCACTGAACGCATAGCAGGCTGTAACGGTGTCGGCATACCGTTTACGAAGTCGGATAGATTTTGCGCTGTGTAATTGTCACTAACAGCACTAAGTAAATTATCATCATTATAACCACTATCATCTGGATTAGTAAATTCATCATTACCATAAAACTCAGGATTATTTGAATCTTGTTCAGAAAGGTCAATATCATAAGTTTGTGGAGTAGCATCAACAGTTGTAGTAATATTATCAGATTTAGGATTAATACTATTAAGTAATTCAAGTTCACGTTCAAGTAAACTATCTTTATTAACTTCAATACCAAGAACATCTATAATAATATCAAGAAGTTGTCTAAGCAAAGATTTATTCTCGGTCTTATTAAGAGGAGTTCCGTCAGCAGAAATATTATTAAGATGATTAATAAGTTCACCATTAGTAAGTGTTTCAACAATAAATTCTTCAAGATTAATAGTTTCGTCGGCACGAATATTAAGGAACTTAGTATAAGAAGCATCATCAGGATGATTTTCTTCTACATATTTTTTATAAGCTTCATATATAGGACGAAGTTTATCAAGAGCTTCGGTGCGAGTATATTTATTATTTAAATTCTGATGAAGACTTTCATGTACAAAACGTCTTAAACCCCAGAAATAATCATGTTTAGCAAATTCATCAGAATTAAAAACAATAGAATTATTTTCATAATCGTATGCAGCATAAGCAGGATTACCTTGTGCATCAAGAAGATTATTATTTACTTCCGCTAATATAGGTAAGAAACCTAAATTATCAATAGCATCAAGTATTTTTAACGCATTTTCGTTACCGTCAAGTATAGTTTTATAAGTATCAATTATAGTATTACCTTTATTAAGCAAATCAACAAAAACAGCAGAATCAAATCTATCAGTTAATTTTTTGGAAGAAACAGCATTATTAGAAGCAATAGCAGGATTAAATATAGTGTTAACTGCAACATACTTATTATGACTATAATTGTTTCCATTAGCATCTTTAGTAAGTTTGGTTCTAATCAAACCGTTATTAACAAGAAACTCTTGATAACTATCATATTCAGTTTTATAAGAACCAACATTAATATAAACTTTATCGTCTTTTTTACCTACATATCTACCAGCAATTTCTCTTTTAGTTTTATCAGCAGCCATTTTAAAAGGAACGCTAATAAATGCATTATTGATAAAAATATCAATATCTTCAAGCAAATCTTGATTAGTATTAGCTTGATTAAAACTACTTACATAAGCATAAGTTTGTTTAGTATCAGCAGCTTCAACAGAACGATTGCCTCTATTTGTGGTATCAGTATTAAAAGCTACGTTACGTCCATATTGTCCAGACGCTTCATTAAGAGTAAATAAATAATGTTTATGAGTAGTACGTTTACCAGCATCATCACGACCTTCTGTATAAAAATAAAAACTAACAAAACCTTGTTTGGTATTATGGAAAAAATCAACTCCATTAAATAAACCAGTTTTACCAAAAAGTTCACCAGCATATTTGGCTACATCATCAAGAGTTATTTTATTAGTAAGAAAACCGTGTATCCAAGCGGCTATTTCTCCACGCATACCTGCTTTAATACCATTGATTTTATCGTTAGATATGTCAGCAAATAAAGGCTTAGCTATTTGAGCCATATCATAGCCGCCATGACCATCAGGAATAAACAAAAATGAAGTACCAATATATTTCTTTTTATCATTGGCAACACGAAGACCGTCTTCATCATTAACTTGAAACAACCCAGTTTGAGTAACAGTAGCAAGTTTAATTTTATCCTCGTTATAATCATTAACAGCATCAAGAATTTCTTGATTTGCTTCATCTGTTAGAAGTATATTTCCACGATTAACTTTACCAACAACAAAATCTCCTTGAACTTCACCGTTAGCATAAGCATAAGTTTGAGCATAAGAAGAACCAATCTTTAAGAACCAATCTTCAACACTATCTTTAATTTCAGAAGGATGTGCAAAAGCAGTTCCGATAATATCAGTAAGATGCTTAACGTGATTATAAATATCATCATCAGTTTTAACACCAACACTAATATTATTATTCTCAATCAAAGGATAAAGACGAGCAATTTCTTTTTGTACTTCTGCATCCTCTACGGGATTAAGACCTGCGTAATTAAGTTCAAGAATACGTTGATTAAGAAGAAATAGTTCATTAGCTAAAGTAGGATTATTGTTTATAATATCAAAAACATAATCTTTAAAATCGCTATCTACACTACCGTCGTCGTTAATAATAACATTATATTTCCAACCGTAATTAACATGACTAAGAGTACCAGTTCTATCATCATATCTTGGAATACCCATATAACCAATAACTCCATGAGTTTTAGGATTAATAAAGTATAAACGAGATTTATCTTTACTAATATTGGCTACAAGTTTATCTCCCGGATTAAGATTTACAACAGCAGTATATCTTTCTTCATTGTTAATAGTTTCATCAACGTTTATAGTATTTTGATTACTCGTAGAAAGTAAAGCAAGACGATTCTCAGCATGTTTATAAATACGATTGGCTTTTTGTTCTCTACTTAAACGATAAACACTTGGGTCATCAGTAGCAACAAACTTTTGATTAATAGGACTTTGAAGATATTTAGCAACTTCATCAAACAAAAACTCAGCAACTATATCTGTACCAGCAATATTATAAATATGAGCAACTAAATCTTCAATATTAAAGTAAGTTTTATCGTTAATATCAAAACCAAACTTTTCTTTAGTATTAGGGTTAGTCTTATCAACAAATTGTTCGATAATAGTTTGAACAGCAGAACGATTACCACGACGACGATTAATAAGTGCAAATAAAGCTCTACGAAGCATTATCTTATCATTATCATCCAAAGCACTGGTAAGAATACCTTGTTGACGAACAACATAATCTCCGTAAATAGCACCTACAAGATTGTTCCAAGCAATATCAGCATCTTCTTTAGTTATACCAGCAGACTTAGCCGCAGCAATAAAAGAAGAATAAGCTGTTTGAACATCATCGGCGGTAAGAGTTTCAGGATTTTCGATATTAGTACCAAACCATTCAAGCAGAAAATCATGTACAGCAACATCATCATAAACGGGTTGCGCAGGCGGATTGACAGGAACAGCAGCAGGCTGAGGCTTGTTTCCATCCTCTACGGGGGGTTGCTCAGTTGTATCGGCTTGATTGGCAGGATTGGTATTATCTGCTGGATTGGCAGGATTAGCAGCATTATCAATAGGAGCAGATACAGGCGTAGCAGACGGTTCAGACGCAGTATCATTAACCTGCCCCGTAGAGGATTGAGCCGCATCAGCATTTACTGCCTCGCTTAAATTCGTACCACCAGGCTCTTGTTCAGGTTCTTTAAAAGCGTCATGCTGGTCTTGTATTTCTTTAAGTCTACGAAGACCATCAATGTACGCATACATCTCGTCATTATTAATATCAGAAGCAGTAAAAACAGTTTTGACTTTATCATAAGTACGGGCATCTTCTTCTGATAGATTATTGCTATCAAAAATATTATCTCCATACTTATCATAAAGTCTTTCCAAATCTTTAAAAGCTCCATCAACAATATCTTTACGAGCTTTATCAAAAAACTTATTATAATGCTTAATCTGCTTTTTAAGAGATTTATCATCATCTTTAACAGTATTTTCTTCAATAGCATTACTTAAACGACGATTATAAAGATTATAAGTAATATCATATTCGTTACTATATAAATCTCTAAATTCTTTAGCTTTTTTGGCAACACTATCGTCAGTTTGTTCAGTAAAACCAATAGGCGGATTATCTTCAAGATATTTAATTTTAGCTTGAACGTCAGCAATTAATTCTTGATTAGAAGAATTATCTTCACTAAGACGAAGATTAACAAGCTGATTACGAAGAGTAAGAAGCTGATTTTCATAAACATCTTGTTCAATAGCTTGTTCATATTCAGGAGTTATATGTCCAGCATTAGCAACTTCTTCATTATAAAGATTTTCATAAGCAGTAAGCATTTGTTTTCTATAATGAGCAACATTCTTTCTATTGAGATGTTGACGTGCAATAATTTGAGCAATATTAAAATTAGCTCCATTCTTCATAGCACGATTAACCATAGTAACATAGTCTTTCTTGGCAGCAGCAACATCTGTAATAGCATCTTGTTGGAATTGAGCAGCTTGTTGTTCAGTAAGACCAAAACGTTCTTTATAACCTTTACGAACAGCATCGCTATTAAGATAAGCTTCAAGAAAATCTACATTACCAACATCAACAGCATTCATAACAAGCTGTGAAGTATATTGTTTACGAGCAACTTCTAAAAGAAATTCTTTTTCAGAGTTATTGGCAATAACAGGATTATTTCCGTTTTCATCAGTAGCAAAAGGATTAACATTATCTTCATTAATCTTTTTAATCTGTTGTTGGTATTGTTGAGCAATAAGTTCACGATTATTAATCTCATTCTCTCGTTGTTTCTCAGCACTAACAAATTCTTTATTAAATTTACGATTATAAAGACCGCCAGTACTTTCAGCACCGGCACTGAAAACTACGCCACCAAGAACTCCCCAAAAAGCACTTTCCCACATGTGAGGGTCAGTAAGATAATCAGTAAAATCTTTAATAGAAGTATCTTTATCAAAAACATATCGAGCAAGCTCCATACCTTTCTCAGAAGCAACATAGTTAACAGCTTCTTCAACACCTTCTGTCCATTCATTACGAACGCCATGAAGAATGTCATAACCGAGATTAGACATAACTTGCTTAGCTTTATCAAGACGAGTAACAACTCGAGCGGCATCATCAGCAGCTTCTGCGGCAGTCATTCCAAATCTACGAGTAACAGCTTCGTTAAGATTGCGAAGATTAGCACTTTTACCAACAGCCAAAGGAGCACTTGCAAGTTTACGTAAACCGTAAAGCTGAAAAACATCAAAACCAATATTCCACCAGTCAGTAGCAAAAGTAACATCGGCAGCATTGGTTGCAATATCTTCTGCAATAGAATTATCATCCATTTCAGCATATTGAGGATTATTTTTATTAAATTCAATACGCTGTTCAGGAGTCATATTTTGAAGTTCACCTAAAGCATATTCTTTGGCATTATCTTTAGTACCAATAGCTTCTTGATAATTCTCAAGCAAACGCATAGTAGCACCTTGAGTAAGAAGCTTACCACCAGTAGCAATAACGTCACGAGTTTTCTGTCCCATATTAAGAAGATTGGCAGCTTTGGTGGCGTTCTTTGAAAGATTAAGAAGTTTACCAACAGCACTCAAACCTTTAGTAACTCCAACACCAGGAACCATAAGAGTAAGTGATGTAGCAATACTTGGAGCCATTTCAGCCCACCAAGCCATATCAGCAACGTCAAAAGCTTTATCTGGATTTTCACGATACAGAGGCATACGAGCATCTATGGTATCTTTGAAATCAGATAAAGCTTGAATAACTTCAGGACGTTCATAATTAAAACCATCCTCATCTAAAGCATCTACTAAAACAGATGCTAAATCGGCTGCGCCGACAACAGTTCCAACAGTAATAGTATTTAAGGTTCTACCGAGAGCGTAAATAGCTTGACCAACATTACTTTGATTTTTAGCACGCTCTAAATTAAGAGTTTTTTCATCATCAAAGTTGTTTACATAAACATCGTAAGGAGCATAATCTTTTGGATGAAGATTAATAGGTGCATTACGATAACTAAGTCCTTCTGTAAATTGTCTTGTAAGTCCAGTAGTACTACTGCCCTCAGTATCTGTATTAACGAGAAACGGGGGCTGAAGTGCCCCCTTTTTAGTTTTAGGATTATAATCAGGATTTGGAACTCTATTTCCCTCTTGTAAAAACTTTAATACATCCATGTTATCTATAATTAGTTAAGTTCCTACTAATAATATTTGATATATTGCCAGCATAATCAGTAGTACCGTAAAGATATTGAGAATATGCTTGAGAAATACTATTAATAATGGCTTGAGTATAAGCAGTATTAGGAGCATTTCCAGTAACATAAGCATCTCCTAAATCTTCAAGTCGAATACTCTTTTCAATCAAGTCTTGAGCTTCCATAGGATTAAGACTACGAATAACTTGATTATTTGTTACATTAACAAGGTCAAGGTCTGGAGTAATTCGATATTTACCAATATTAGCATCATAAGGACTATTACCAATATTAAATTGCTGTTTATAACTACGAAGATTTTGTGTACGCATACCAGCTTTAATATTAGTATCTTGCATCCATTCTTTAGTCATAACAGGATTAAGGTCAAAACGAATACGTTTAGGAGCGTCATTAGGCTTCTTTGGGTCTTTGACGCTAACAATAGCTTGAATAGAATTATTAAAAGGAGTTATACCTTTAGTAACAACATTCTCTTTAGCATTAGCAAGAAGATTAGTATATTTAAGTTCTTCTTCCGTATCCATTTCACGATAAGTATTCAAATCTTCATCGTAGATATAAGTATTAGGACTTTGGGTTAAATCAATATTGCCGATGCCTTGATAGAAACGTTCATCTTCAATATTCATAATAGCATTGTTGTCTTCACGCTTACCAATACCATGTTTGATATTATATTCAGCTTGTGCTTGGGCAGGCGTAGCATTAGGAGAATATTGAGTAGGAATAGCAACTTCTTGTTGAATAATAGCTTCGGCGTTTTGATTAAGATTGTCACCAAAATCAGCAAAGTTATTTAATACTCCACCAAGAGTTGTATTAGCTCCATAATTCCAACTACGAGTAGGAAGATTGGTATCTAATTTATGAAATATATTTCCGTCTTTGTCAAGAGTAACAACATTAGCAAAATATCTTGTTTTATCATAATCAACAAGACCAAATCCTCTTGTCATGGCATCAAAAGAACGACCTATTTCATTAAAGAAAGAAGTGTTTTCATTACGAGCATCACGAATAGCTTTAGAAAATATGAATAAATTATCTTTATAAGCACGAGGCAATTGAACATAATTCATACCATTCTCTTTACCGATTTGAACACCAAGAGAACGAACCGCTTCATCACCACCAAGACTTTTAACTAAAGAAGCATATTCATCATCACGAAGATAAGCACGAACGTTTTCAACATGAGGTGGATAAGCAGCATCAGTATATTCATTTACAGCAGTTCTAAATTGATTATTGGTAGGCAAATCAGTACCGGAACTAAGAGCTGTGTACATTTCAAAAGCATCACCAGCTTCTGTTCCTTTCTGAACTCCAAGAAGATTATCAAGAAATTCTTGGTCGTCTGAAATAGACTTAACAGCTTTAAGAGCAATAAGTTTATCCATACCATTAGGCATAGCATCTACTTGTTGACGCAAAGCATCAGGGGTAAGAGTATTTACATCAGCATTAATACCGTTACGAGCGAAGACTTCGCCAAGAGCTGCTTTATTAGATTGAATATTTCCACGAGCATTAATAGCACTTTGATTTTTAACAGTAATACTCGGAGCATCATACATTTGATTAGGAAAGCTCATATCCGAAACAGCAGCGCCGCTTCCAGCAGCAAGCTTTCTTGCAGACTGAAGAGCGGTTCCAAATTCAGCACTACCATAAACACGGTTATAAGTAGCAGCTTTAATAAAATTATTAAAACGACGATTAATAAATTCTTGCTCGTTTAAAAGATTACCATTATGGTCACGAACATCAGCGTTCTTACCTTGTGTTTGGTCTTTCCACATAGCAATCTTATAATCTTGTTGAAGACTGGCTTTGGCACCAGGAGTTCCCTCAATAGCTGCGTCAATAGCAGCTTGAAGCTTTTCAGTACTAAGTCTATTATACTTAGTACCTTGTTTCATAAAGATTTCTCCAGTAGCAGATTGAGTAAAATCATCAGTAGGTTTACCATTAGCATCAAGAAAAGTATAACTTTCACCGCCGCCAGCATCTTCTTGAACCATTTTCAAAGCTTGATTATAAATAACAGAAGTAGGTATTTCACTAACTTCTTGTTCAGCAGGTTTCCATTCAGTACCACCAATAACATTTCCAGCAGCATCAAGTTTATCTTCATAATGATAAGTATTAGCTTGACGATAATAATTTTTATAATCTTCTGATAAATCAGTACGAGCATTAAGATTATCTTGATAAGCTTTATATTGTTGTTGAGCACGAAGACGACCAAGAACTCTTGGGTCAGACATAAGATTACCAGCTTCAGCAACAATATCATCAAGAGCATAACCTTTAAAATCGTCAATCATAGCATCATTAATCTTACTCTGAACATTATTGACAAGAAGCTGTTTAAATTCATCTTCTTGAGCATTAAGTTCAAGTTGACCGATTTGCTTTTTCAATTCGCTTTCTTGAGCAACAGCAACATCGTGACGATTTTGAAGATAATCGTAAGTTTGTCCAATAACTTCAAGATTATGTTTTGGAACATAAGTATAATCAACAGTTTTAAAACTTCCAAAAGGCATAGTATATAATTTTATTTATTAATACCAAGAGTACGTAACATAAGCTTATTCACATTCGGAGCACGAAGACCAAGAACTTTCAAAGTTTCTTCATCGAGTTTAGCTTGACGTTTATTTCTATTCCAAACATCAAAAGCATTACCAACATTTCCAAGAAGACTGCTAACAATATTAGCTCTTGCTTCGGCTTTAGCTCCATCAATTCCAGCTTGATGAATAAGAGAATTAATTCTATTGTCAGTATTGAATTGGTCAGCTTGTGCTTTAAGATTAGCATTTGCAGTAGAAACAGCAAGTCTATTCTGAACATTGGCTGTATCAGCAGCAAGACGAAGACGAGCACGATTAGCCATTTGAGCAGCAAGTGCTTGATTATATTGGTCATAACGAGCAAGATTACGAGCAGTAACTTCTTGCTGATTAAGTTTGTCTTTGTTAATCAATTCAGTTTCAATATTCTCTTTCTGAGCATAAACTTGATTCTTAGCTTCTTGTCCACGAAGAGCAGCAAGCTGTTTACGAGCAAGACCTACACGACTGTTAGAAGTATTGCGGTCAATATCTCGCATAGTACGACGAGTTTCATCTTCTATTTTAGCGAGCTGAGGATTAGCATTATAACGAGTTTTAAGTTTAGCAGCAGCCATTAAAATAGGTTCAGGAATATCTTTCAAATCTTCTTCATTAAGTTTAATCTCGCCAGGATTAGAAATAGTAGGAGCAGTAATAGTAGGCGGAGTATAACTATGAAGTTGATTAACAAAAATATTACTCATAAGAGCATCCACAGCAGACGAACCAAGATTAATACCAAATTGAATATTATCAAGATTTCGAGTTTTGGCAATATCTTCTTGAACGGGAAGATAATTCAAATCGTTATTAATGTTTTTAGTAAGACGATTAACAACAGTAGGAGCTAAACTACGAGTAATACCAGCCATTTCGGTATTTGACGCAGGCGTAACTTTAGAATTATCAAGAGTACGAGCAACAGGAATACCAGATTTGCTGCTACCACCCCCCGTAGAGGATGTAACATTCTTACCCGCATTGTTGACTACTTCATTGATTATTTCAGCAACAGGAATGTTAGTATCAATAGAAGTATTAGCTCTATTAGGATTTCCATATAATCTTGGAGCAATACCAAGTCTATTTAAATTAGCAATACTACGATTATTTCTACTTGCGTAATCGTAAGTGTAATCGGCTTGAGGATTAGTATATTCATCAAATGTCATAGGAACATCATTTTTTCCTTGAGCATCAGTACCTAATTCTCTAACTCGATTAAGGAGTTCTTCTATTTTATTATAACCATTTTCTTCGGTATTAAGTCTTCCGCGAGCACCGACATTTCTTTCAGCTCTACTTATACTTTTAGCGTTAATAGAACCGTTAAAAGGAAAATCAGCAACTTCTGCAATAGTAGGCTCAGTATGAATAATATTTTTAGGAGCAACAAGAGAAGATTTAGGTAATCTAATACCAACAGGATTATTTTCATTTTCTACTCTTGCATATTTAGCAAAATCTATCAAATCAGCTTCGGAAAGATTAGCTTTATCCAAAGGAATATAATATCTTTCAGGAACGCTATCTGTTTGAATAGTATCTTTTCCAGCTTTAGCTTTCTTACGTCCACCAGCAGCGAATTTACGAGTTCTTTTTTCAGTTTCAGAAATAACATGTGCAACAGAAGTATTATCTTGTTTAGCATCTAAAGGTTTTTGAAAAATATCAGCAGTAACTAAACGATTGTGCAAATCAGCCCAACCAACCCTACGAGGTTTTTCGGGTTCTTTGTCAACAGTACCTTTTGGCATAATTATAGCAGAAGCCAAAAGACTAAGATTATGAAGTCCAGGTTTAGAATAACGTCCATTAAAACGAGGTTTTCTTTCACCACCATAAGCAAAAGCTTCACGTGACGGAGTATGAATTAAACCATTACGAACATTACCATTTATAGAAATAACTTTTCCCATTTTAGATTTACGTTTTGTTCCATATTTAGCAGCATAAACAGGAACGGTGTTAAGATTTATATTGTTAAGATTAAGTTGATTAGGGTCATTGCGCATAGCAACATTATTAAGCAAATCAATTACTTCGTCTTCTTTAAAAGTATTAATAAGATTATAATCAGTAGCAGTTTTGCGAAGTTCTCGAAAACTATCTTTATCATAAATAATATTCGGGTCAAGATTATTAGCTTGACGGAACTGCATCAAACGAGAATAAACTTCGGTAGGACGACGAAGATAAGTAGAAGAACTTGAACTTCCAAGTATATCACTAATTACTTGTTCTTGTTCAGTAGCACGAGAAGCGTGAGCATTTTCGTGAGTACGAACAGTAGGGTCTTTAGTAAATTCTTCTTGATTAACATAACTACTATGCGTAGGAGCATGATAAGCACCACCAATAACTCCTTGACCAGTTTCTGGAGTATTAAGTCTAAGCTTCATACTTTGAGCATTGCGAGCAATCTCTTTACGATAATCGGTATCACTCATAGAAGGAGTACGAATAGCAGCACGTTTACCATAATTCATAGCAAAACCAATAGGAGAATGAAATTCACGAGCAGTGTTACGACTTTCAGCTTGACGTTCAAGACGACCATCTCCTAATTGATTATTATAACGACCAGTAGCTAATCGAGAAGCATTCCAAGTATCAAGAAAATCATTTTGGTTAGTAGGAAGATTGCCACCTAATGGTTTCTTATTAATATTACCATGAAATTTTACATCAATAGCTTTATCTTTTCCTATAATGTTACCAAGAAGTTCTTCATAAACACCGTTAGTAACATTTTCAACAGTATTATAAATATACTTAAAAGGATTAGAAGTTAACCCAGCACGAACAGACTTAACCAAATGATGAGCGTTCCAAAGAGATTTATCGCCAATGATACTATTAGCCACCAAAGAATCAACTTTGGAATAAGGAGCTTCTTCAAATCTAATAGCAGTTCCATCTTTAGTGAGGATGTCTGTAACAATCTTATTATTCCCAACATTATTGCGATTAAGACTCCGTAAAACAAAATGTTGGTTAATATCATTATTATTATCATTTTTATATCTATCGGATTGTTTTCCGTCAACGTTAGTAACTCTTCCATTTCCACCTAATTTCTTTTTATTAGTTTTATTTTCATCTGTTACAAGATTAACAGATTCTTTACCGATATTATAAGCATCAACAGTAGTATTTATACCTCTACTTGCAGCAGCAAAATTTTCATAATTAGCCCAATTACTATCACTAAGTTTATTATATCTATCAAAATAATGAATAGCTTTGTTGTAATTTTTAATATGTTCGCCTTGAATTCTATCAAGGTCAACATCACCGCCAGGAGTATATATTTCTCTTCTACGCATTCGTTCTGCTAAAGTTCCATCACGAGCAGATTGATTAAAAGAACTAATAGCTTTTTGAAGAGTTTTATCACGATTTACAACATCAGAAATTTTCTTACCTTCTTTAATAATGGATTGGTTTTTGGTAAGACGCCCAAGTCCCCGAGTAAGCTTACTAAGTACACGAGCACCAGGAAGCACAGACAAACCAGCCAAAACCATTTCGGCATTACTTCTATCATTATTGCGAGCATTAATGATATCGAGAACCCCAGAAATAGGAGTAGGGTCAAATAAACCAACAAGGGCATCTGTCCATTCGCGAACTTTTGCAGCTCTTTCATAATTCTTTGACGCATCATAAATTTTACCACCATTTTCATATTTAGTACCATCATCGTTAATACGATTTCTATCTTTAAATTCTTCTTGAGCATTAAAAACAGCATCAGGATTAGCTCCACTCATTACAAGTTCGGCTGGACTGTTACCTTGAAGAAAAGGAACAGAAGAATAAACACGAACTTCTTTAGGAGTAACTTTCATAACTTCTTCTCCCTCAACTTCAAGACCAGTTTTTGGGTCAGCACCAATATCAACTCCGCCAGCAGAATGTTTCCTGCCTTTTATGTAATAGAAATTATTACCAAGAGGAATAGCAGCAGCATCTTTACTAACTATATTAGGAACATATTTACCGCCACCAGCCGCTAATATAAGACTTTTTCGATTATTAATCTTTCTCATATCAATAATTTTAAAATATTCATTTTAAGGCTCGCCACGGCATTTTATCTCAATCGTGATAGATTAATCATTTTCGAGGATAAAATGCCATACAGCGAAAGTCTATGCTATTAGCGGGCACGTTTCACTAACTTTTTACGCCCGCCATTACGATAACGAGGCTGATACATGGTATTGCTTCCAGCAGTAATAGCAGCAGTAGGAGTTTGACCAAGAGTATTCATAGCAACCATATTATTGTTTTGAGCATTAGCATAACTTGCTTTATTTTCTCCAATTTGACGACCAGTAAATTTGTCAGTAATACCGTCATAAACTTCTAAGTCAGCAGGGTCATAAGTTCTATAAGTATTAGTACGATAGTTAAGCTTAGTAGCAGTTGGAATATAAGTTGCTCCTGTATTAGCAAATATACTACCAATACCAGAACTAACACCACCAACAACATTACCAAGCAACTGCCCCGTAGAGGATTGCATAAACGAGCCAAGACCAGCTTTGCTTCTTCCTTTACGGGGGGTGGCTGTGCCGATAGAAGCTTTAGTACGTCCACCGCATTTACGAAGTTTACGCTTACCACCACCAAAAGCCATAAAACGGTTACGAAATTCTTTATCAAGTTCAGCTTGATTAGCATATAACGCAGTAAGACCGGCAGCGTTTTCGATACCAGTCTTCTTAGCAGCAAGCTCATTCTGTTCACGATTAAGCTTTTCCTGCGCTTGTACATTTAAAACGTTTTGTTCATATTGAGCATCAATAGCAGCTTGTTGATTTTGATACTGTGTATCAATAGCATTTTGTTGATTAAGAGCATTTATTCTTTCAGCTTCGGCTTGGGCAGCAGCTTGTTTCTTTTTCTTCTTATTACCGAAAATACCACCGATAATTCCACCGACAGCACCAATAGCAGCACCAATAAATGCTTTATCACGACCTCTATCATAATATTTCTTTTCCATATCTTATGTATTGAAATAAGCTTGTATATCTTTAATTAAAACTTTTTTATTAGTATTTCTAAAAACAAAACGAACAATGACATATTTACCAACCATAAGTTTTGCATCAACAGCAGTTTGATTATATTCAAGTTCGTTGTTATATTTACCAGTAATACGACCAAATATTTCTTGTTCTTTATAACTTTTAAGTTTATTATAAAACCAATTAAAATTCCAACGACCAAATTCATAAACAGGCTTCTTATATTCAGCAACAGAAGCACGTTCTTCGTTAAGATTACAGTAATCTGAATAACAACAATTAGTATAAAGATAACAACCAAGAGCATCAAAATAGTCATCTTCTACTTTATTCAGAATATAAGTTATAAAATTAACAATCTTAATATCATTAGGATTAGTAGAATTAAAATAAACATCAATATAAGAACAAGTTTTACTTTCAATAAGTTCATTATTCATAAACTCATTTAGTACATCATCTTCATATTCGTTATACACATCTTTAGTAAATTGACGAATACGATAATAACTATTAGTAAAATCTATAAGATAAAAGTTATCTTTAAGACTAACAAATTTATAATCAGAAGTATAACTATGACTACTAAGCCAATCATTATTATAAAGACTATAACTAAGAATACAAGATTTCCAAGCACCAGTAGAATCTTTCTTCATAAAGTTAAATAAAAGACGAGCATTGGCAGAATCATAACCGATATAAATACGGTCAGCAGCATAAGCTTCAACAAACTTAGTTATATCATTATTGATTTCTTCAACAGAACCAGCATCAAATTTATAAAATTTACGAGCATTAGAATCATAAAAGATATAGCCAAAATCGCCATTAATATAAGAAATAAAATCTTGAAAACCACAAATACCAAACTTAGTAGTAAAGACTTCTTTATAATCAACTTCAAATACATCTGGCATTAACATCTGAACTGTTTGCTCATTTGTTTTAAGTTCATTGTTAATATCAAAAGCAAAAAGACTTTTCTCTGTATGAACAAGAAGATAAGTACCAGCAGCAACAATATTAGTAATATCACCTTTATTCTCACTTATAATCTTATAGCTTTCAGGAGATATATGTTTCCAAGCATTAACAACACTTTCATCACCGATAACGTTAGTACGATAAACAGTTTTGGAATATTGCTCACGCTTATAAAGCTCATTAGTCTTATTATAATTAATAATAATACGACGATAGAAAGAATAATAATTAGAAGTAAGATTATATAAATCGTTAATACGAGAAGGGTCTACAATAAGATTAGAACCTTGAGTATTTTCAGAACCATCATTATAATTATAATAAACAGTACGAGGGGACATATTAACTTTCTTCCCCATAAGAAAATAATGACTTTCATGAACAAAAGTAAAAGAATAAATCAAAGGTTTATTAGCAACAGTTTCACCGTCACCGTAAAACTTAGTACCAGTAGTAGCATCATAAGGATTCCAATCTACATCACTAAAAATAATACCATGAGGATGAAAAGTAAATATTGTACTAACATTCCAATAATAATTCCAAGCATAATTAACTTTAACAGTAGCATTATTAACTTTTACGGTAGACTTACCATAAGTATAATTAGTATTGGAATCATATTCCTTAACGTATTCAATATATCCAAGAGAAATAAGATTCTTATCTGCATCTCTATAAAGTTCCGAATAATCATCAGTATAAACATCACAAAGAGTAGTACCGTGGTGGTCATTAAAACCAGACGAAAGCTGAATTTTAAGAACACCCTCTTTACCAATATTATCAAAACTATTAGGCGGAAGAATAGAAGTAGAATTAATACCAGTGCTTGCGTTTGCGGCAGTAGGATTGTTAAGACGAGTATTAAGATTACCGTCATCGGTATATTGGAAATAGCAAACTTCGCTTATTTTATTAGCATCGGTTTTACCACCAACAATACTAAATTCAGGATAATTAAAACGACAAGGACTATCGGCACTACCAGTATTTTGTCCTTTGACATCATAAAGATATTTGTCAGCTTGAGTTATAAAACCACTACCGATTTCAACATATTCAGGTTCGGCATAACTAATAAAATAGCCAACAAAACCCTCAAGCATAGGAATATGTTCAAAGACAATTCCACCAAGAGCGATTTTATCGGCAGGACAAACACAACGGCAAAATCTATTATTATCACTTCCAAAAATAGTACAGGTAAGTTTAGTTCCCTCAACAGAAGGAGTTCCACTATTAGCAGTTAAAATAGGAACACCGTCTGTATAAGTTCCATTTGCATAAACATAATGAACAAAGAAACAATAAACTCCACGACGACCAGGTTTAGGTTTAAAGAAATTAATAGCTTCACTAACTTCGGGATAATTACCTTCATCTCTATCAACAGCAGTTATAACAACGTTTCCCATTTTAGCAAGAAGCTGTCCATAGTCAGTTTCATTTAGAAACGGTTTGTTTTTATTAGCAATTTTATAATTAGCAAGATAAACTCTATTACGATAATTATCAAGAGTTTTAACATTATAAAAATTAAAAGGTTCATTGGTAAGTTCTTCAAGTGACATAGTTTCAAAACTATTATCAATTGTAAACTCAACCATAGTACCAATACTTTTCTTATCCCAAACAACAGCTTCGGTAGAAGCATTTCCGTTTACGATAGCAGCAAGCTGGTATTTAGTATAATTCTGTCTTGTGTCAGTAAATATACGAACTTGAACAAGAAGATTAGTATTAGTATAATCATCGTCTTCTGAATAGTAATCTTGAATTTTACCACTACCTTTACCGTCACCAGCGTTATAATTGAAAACAGTTTTAGGAGTAGTAAGAGCTTCTAAGTCTGTTACTTGAACAGGATAACCAATAGGAAACCAAATAGTATTATAATAATCATCAATCCAATAACGTATAAAGAAAATATAAGTACCTTTCTTAATACGATTGCCGTTGACAAATTTAACATCACCAAAATTAGAAATAGGAGCAGTAGCTAATTCCGTATATAGTTCATCACTATCTTGAGTATATTGATATAAGTCAACATCTTTATCAATATTAATACTTTTAAGAGGACAATCTTCTGTGGGATTAAGTTCACTAATACAAACTATAAGTTCGTTGTTAACATTATAAGTATAAGTACCAAAAACTTCACCACCGCACCAATGCCAATTAATACCAACTTTAACAGGGTTATTAGAACCTATCGGCTTTCTAATATCAACACGATAAATATCATTGTTATCAAAGAAAACAAGAAACTCTTCGTTACATTCAATATGACCAACTATTTTAGCATTAACTCCATGAAGATAATAATCAATAAGACCAGGTTCATTACAAATAGTTTCAGTATCTTTATCAATCATTATATTACCAGCATGAACTAAGTCGCCTTCTTTAAGATTTTCATAAGGACTATCAAAATTAAGTTTTTGATTAATTCTCATAGCAGTAATTATTTAGGAAATGTATAATTATAAAAATAAGAACGCCAAGCATCACCAGCATAATCATTTTCATTTTGAGCATCAGCAATAACAGAAGCTTTGGCTTTATCTTTAAGTTGCATCCACATATAATAAGGATTAGTTCCATATTGAGAAGCAGCAAGATTAAAAACAGGATGTTTCATACCACGAGTAAGCATCTTATACATACAGTAATAAGCAAGAGCTTCAATAAGAATACCATTGTTAGGAACAACTGGAATTTCTCCTTGAAAATAATTACTATATTCAGTTTCTATTTCAAGATTACGAATAGTAATTTCACGAGCATCCCAATTAAGTTCAATAGTATTATTATCAACAATGACATAGTTCCGATTATCCTCTACGGGGGAGATATATTGGTCACCAACTCTATGACGTCTATTAAAAACATCTGTATTAACATGTTCAGAAACAGCTCCAATATAATCTTTATCAGAAGCTCCGTCGGTAATATAAATAGTATTAGAACCACTAAGTTGAGTGTTATCAAGTTCACTACTATCACCCCCCGTAGAAGATGAACATGAACATCCAGCTTTACTCTCTCTAAGAGAACGAACCTCACAACCGTTACTATCATAAACAGCAAAACCCTTGCTATTAGTAATAGGACAAGGGCTGTGAACAATACGATTTCTTACAGGAAGAGTTCGTTTTTTATATGTAGTTCTAAGAACTTTAAGTTGGCTCATTGCATCAAAACACCAAGCAGGAACACGAGCAATCCAGTCACTGTTGTCAGGATTGAAATCGTTGTCTATTTTGGCTATTATGTGCTCCAAGACTATATTCTTTTTGTTCTGCATTTCTAATAAAATTTAGATAAGACATAGGTTCAAAAGCAAGAAGAATACCAAGTTTAAATCTCATATCAAATTTGGTATGATAAATATCATCAGCAGTTTTACACATAGCAGCAATTTCTTCTTGGCTCATACCACGATATTTAAAATCAATTCTATCTTTACGTTCAAACTTAATATTAACGTTTTTATAACGACTATTATCAATAAGTTTAAATTCATAATAATAATCATTAGTTTTATAAACTTTATAAGGAACACCGTCATACTTAATACCACGGAGTTTGCAAGCAGCAGCTTCGTCTTCATTATAAAGTTTTTTACCAGCAGCAAGAATTTCTCGTTTCTTTTTATTAGTAGCATTAAAATCAATAACAGGTTTCTTAGAAGTAACTTTCCAACGATTGCAAACAATATTGCCAAGACCACCGGCAACTTGATAAGCATAACCTTCAAGAATACATTTCATAACTCCATAGTTATAAAAACGTTGAACAAGTTTTCTATATTCAGTAATAGTAAGCCTCTTTTTACGTTCTTCAAGTTTAAGACTTTGAGTAACACCGTAAACGTTCTTTTGAACTTGTAGATACTTTAGGAAATTAAGATAAGTAAGACGTTTATGAACATCAGTAGTAACAAACTCAGAAGTACGAGTTTTAGCACGACAAGCATCGAAATCAACAGCATTGATTTCATTGTCGTCACCAATATTATTTATATCAAGATTAAAGAACTCGTTTATAATTGCTTTTTTATTAGCAACAAGTCGATAAAGCCTTTTGCGAAGACTAATAAGATTATTATAATCTTCTTTGTTAATATCATAGGCTTTATTAGCATCCTCTATGAATTTACCATAATAGTATTTAATATCAATATCTGGACGCATAGATTAACGAGTTAGATTTTCAACAGGTGTTTCATTTCCCTCACGTGCGACATTAAGAAGATTACGTTTAAAAATAATATTCTTAATTTGACCAATCATATCTTCAGGAAGAAGAAATTCATTATCATCAAGTTCTTCACTATCATCATAATCAGAATGATGATATTCTCCAGCAGCTTCAACGGTTTCTTCTTTAATAAGATGAGGATACTCAAAAGGAGATTCGACAGTAATATAATTAACGTTGTCAAGAATATCATTACTATTGCTATAAATATAAAGATATTCATTTATATAGTCGTAACGAAGAATACGACAAAGACCGACAAGTTGATTATAAAATTGAGCAGCATGTTCACGAACGAAAGGAACAGAAAGATTATATACACCAGAAGTACGAATAGATTGAAAAGGAGTATTGTTGATAAGACGAACCGGACGAGGAACTTTATTCTTAGTTCGTTTAATAAGAGGAAGATTTAAATCTTTAGTACCATAAACATCACCATCAGGAACATCTATAAGTTCAAGTCTAAAACGTTGTTCAAGACCTTTGTCAGTATAACCGTGACGTTCATAACTTTGCCGAATAAGTTCATTACGAGTATGAATAATTGCCTGCCGAATATTTCGACGAACTGCAAGGGTATTCGGAGAACCAGCAGCATGAGCAATCTCACTAATTAATTGATTAAGCGTTGCCATAGGATGATTAGGATTAATAACATTAATAACACAAAAATACATTATTAATAATAACTTCCATGTTATCAGCAAGATAAAAATAAAACGGTAACATGTTTTCACAACATATTACCGTTCACAATTAAATCGACAATTACAGTTTTAGTAATTTCGTGGAAGAAACTTATTTTAAACAACTTTTAAAATGGTCGATGTCGGCAGCTTCAAGAACAATATCTTTATCAATGCCGGGAATACCAATCTTAATTTTACCATTACCGATAGTAACACCACCAAACAAATCGGGATATTCTTTCGTAGCAGCAACAATAAGATTATCTGTCATTTTGCCAAGAAGCGGTTCTATATCAACAGTACCATCTTCTTCTTGTATCATCTTAAGAAACTTATCAACTTTGCCAATACTTTTATCGGCAGCTTTGTCAACAAAGGGTCGGAAAATCATTATAAGAGCATTTTGATTGGCAAGCTCATCTATTTTGCCAGTATAAAACTCAACGAGTTTATTAACTATAACTTCACGCTGTATCATACTTCTTTATTTTTAATATTGTTACAAAAATCAACATAGGTAAGTTTAGGGTTAGCTTGAGCAGCTATCTGAAACTTCTTGAAAAGTTCTAATTCTTTATTAGCTTCTTCAATAATACTATCTTTCTTGGCACGTATATTGTTAAGTTGTTTTTCAAGAAGTTCCTTACCACGAGGAGAGTTAGCTACTTTATCGCGAACAGAATTAATAAGTTCTTGCTGAATAAGCATTTGAAGTTCAGCAGATACATTATTATAAACATCATCTTTAGCGAGAATAGCTTGTTGGTCATTATTCAAAGAACAAACTTCTTTATCAATCTCATCCCAAAGATTAACCTGTTGAGGCTGAACAGGTCGAACAGGTTGCATATTTTGATTAGGATTTCCAAGTTGAGATTGAATTTGGCTTTTAGCAGCAGTAAGCTGTTGAATTTGATTATCCAGTTGAGTAATATAATCAACGGGAGAAGCAACGCCGGCAAGAAGTGGGTCGTATCCAAGATTAACTTGATATTGTGGAAATGGCATAATATAAGAATTTAAATTAAGAGGAGCAGAAAGATTACTACTCTCTGCTCCTCTATTATTGATTTACGCAGCCGTAGTAGGCGCAGGTGTAGTGGCAGGACAAGCACAAGGATTATAGCTTGCATAACCAGTAACGGTAGGAGTATTCGGAAGAACAACTTCACCGCTAATCATACGACAAGTTCTACGCCACAAGTTAAAGTCTGCATGTTCAGCAACACGACGAATGTCGCACTGGATAAGAGCATCCTGATATGGACGAGTAGCTTTAAGAACAGCCAATTCAGTTTTCATTTCGCCAATCCGACCCATAAGTTCATCTTTGTTGTCACGAGAATACTTATACAGGTCGAAAGCATTTTTATTAGCATTAGCGTTAATAACATCAAAGCCATTACGCATAGCACTATAAATACCAAACATTTCTTGGTTAATGGTTTGTCTATCTTCAAAACGTTGATTTTGCTGTGCATAAGTAGAACGCCACATGTCATTAACAAATTGTACTTGGTCGGCACATTGTTTACGTTCAAGATAATGTTCATTAGCAGCAGTTCCAGCAATAGCAGCAGTTTCGGCTACTGTTGCACGATTACCAAATAAGCCACAGTTAAGCAGACCACCGCCAAGAAGTTGTAAACCAAGTGCGCCAATACTAAGACCGAGAGCAGTTCCACCAACTGCCTTAGAAGCATACTCTTTCTTGTCACGATGAACCTTTTCCATCTCAACATAACTTTTTCCAGTTTCTTTATCAACTAACATCATAATGATTAAGTTTAATAAGATTAATAATAAAATAAATAATTCTCTCTGTAATTGCAATTACAAAGACTATAACGCTGGGAAACAGGAAAAGGTTTAGAAATAAAATATCCGATAAAAATAAAGCCCGCTTATTTCTGCTGACAAATTAATATCAGCTTCAATAAGCGGACTGGCGTCTTGTGTCTAATCGGGTAAATAAGACTTAAGGTTTCGGTGTGTTGTTCGTTTATTCTTCAATAATGGTTTCGTTAAATATAGCTTCGGTTATATCGTTAATTTCATTAATTGCAAGAGAACGTTTGAAAATAATAATATCGTCATGACAACCTTCAAAATTACCATAATTATTAGAATTATATGCACCAATAGCAAATTCTTCACTTTTATCTATTCCAATACTATATGTAATATCAGCATTGTTATATTTATTTTTAGTTTGATAACTAATTCCTTCGTTTGGAATATTAACATTATTCCAACCACCAAAAGAAGCAGTACGAATAACAGTTTTATTATTAGCTTTATTTTCAAAAACAAAAGCAGTATTAGTTATATCATTACCAATACCTTTATTAGCAAAAACACCATCTTTATCAAACCAAGTTCTGCGAGCTATAATAGTATAATCATCAAAAATAGGTAAACCATAAGCTTTACAATATTGTTTACCGGCATAACAAAGAGAATTAGGATAATCTGGAATTTGAGTAATAGTTATTGCAGTGTCCTCATTCGTATTAAAAGCGGTATATCCAGTAGCAGTTCCAGATGTACCAACTCTATAACATTTAGGAACAGTATAATTGCCGTCTTTACTAATATGAAATTGTTGTTCAATTCCTTCTTCATCTTTATAAAAGAAAATAACATGTTCATTAATAATACCTTTTACATTAATATTATAACTTTCAATATCTTTAGTCATAACATTATAATAAAATAAAAGACTTTTGGTATTATAAGTAAGAATGGCAGTAAAAGGATTTATTACAGCATCTTTATTGCTATAACCAGTAAAATCTTCTTTATAAATTCCAACACCACTATTCAACTTACCAGTAAAACCATACATATAAGCATCAAGTCCATTACCACTGAAATCTTTAAGAATAGAGGTAGGGAGTTGCTCAATAGTAGCTTCTTCTGTTACTGTTTGAGGATTACAATAAAAGCCAAAATTCTTTTGAGCTCTAACGCTGGCAGGTAAATGATAGATACCACTTTTATCAATAGCAATAGTACCTACTGTACCGTCTTCTTTGTTGTATCTATATGTTATAGCAATATTACCTGTATATTTAATATCGAATCCATCAGTAGAAGCATTAAAACCTCTATAAGCTATAATATATTCCAATTCTGTGCCAGCAGGAATAACTATTTTCTTTTGAGCAGAAGTAATACTTGTATTGTTAATCGTCCAATAAGTAAAATCCTCAGCATAACTTTCAATAACATCATAATTAGTAAGTCTTTGTTTCTTCGGACTATACCAAACAACAACATCATCTCTATATTCAGGCGGTATCTTGCTTCTATTAGCAATTAAATCTCGCCTTTTACGGACGAGATTTAAAATAGCTTGAAGAATAATAATTATTATTTTCATAAGCAGGAATTATTCTTTTAATAACTTTGTTTGTTCTTTCAACTCTTGCAATATTGCTTGCAGAATTATTATAATCTGTTTCATAAGCTTTATGTTTAAGCGATTACACCAGCAGCTTTAAGACTTGCTATAAGCTCATTGATTTTTGTTGCAAGAGCGGCAGCATCTGCATCAGCGGCAGCATCGGCAACAGCAGCTCCTTGTTTAACTCCACCAAGAGCAGCGGAAGTAGCAGCAGGCAAAGTATATTTAGTATCAGTCCAAGGAACAGCTACATACATTTTACCGTCGGCATCAAGAAGAATTGGATAATTTTTACCATTAGCGGTATATCCAATTTTAACAAGACCAAGAGCATCAGCAGTTGCTTTAGAATAAGTTTGATTAGGCGGGGTTATCCATTGTCCGTCAGCACGAAGATAACGAGTTTGCTGACCAGCAGCGGCTACAGGAACAAGTCCAGCTTTTCCGTTAGTCGTAGAAGTTGCTCCAGTCATAACTTTATAAGTAGTATCGGTATCAGTCCAAGGAACGTTAACATAAGCTTTCTTATTTTCGTCAAGAAGAATTGGATAATTCTTTCCATTTTGAGTATAACCAGTTTTAATACCGCCAATATTATTAGAATCAGCAGCAGGTATTCCCTCAATAGAAGTTTCTACTATTTCTTCAATGAGTTTACCAATAAGTTGTTTCCGTTTAAGGTCAAGACCAAGACCTTCAACAAATCTCCAAATATTAACTTTTTTAAGTTTGTCCATAACAGCTTTATTAAGATTAAGATGTTTATTAATAATATGTTTTATTCAAACGGCTCGTTTTAAGGCTCGCCACGCTATGCAAACCGTTTGACGATAGATTAATCATTTCGTGTATTATCTTCTTCTACGGGGCAGGAAAATCGTATCCTCGTGCGTGTCGCAGCCAGTTTTTCTATTCAGCAGAACGTATTCGGATATACTTCCACCAAGCATAATGCTCTCTAATAAATAGATAGTCTTGATTATCGTCATTGTTATGAGCTTCTTCTTCAAAACTAACATCATGATAAGCATCATTTTGTTTAAAATGAAATAAACGAATAATTATATATTCAAGACCATACCATAAATAGAAAAAGATGTATAGCATCTCTTTCATCTGTTTAGTATGAATACGTTCATGATTAATAGTACGCTTAGAAAGATTTTTATTCTTAGTAAAAAGAATACCAAAAAGATTAATCGTTGTATAATTTCCAAAAGGAAAATGACGAGTACGGATAATAATCATAAGTATAGCTATAATAACACCCCGTAGAGGATGCAAACCAAGAGCAACATCATAGCTATCTCTCGATTCCTCTACGGGGCAGGTTCATTATTTATTTTAGAGCATTATCTACTTGCTTATATTTAACTCCAAATCTACGAAGAACTGGAGCGGCTATCCAACTCCAAAATACTGGAGCAAGTATAGCACTATTAACAAGAACAGTAACTTTAACTTCACCTACATTATAATAAACAATACCAAGAAGTAGAATAGAAACAATCAAATAAAGACGTTTATTCCAAGTAGGAACTTTCTTAGCACCATTAAATTCATCATGAGCTTTAATCATAACAAAACAAAGAATGTTACAACAAAGCATATAAGCAAAATCAAAGTTATCAAGAATTTGTCTTATAACAATATCAAGATAGTTCATGTTAAGCAATAGATAAAGCTATACAAATAGAAGTAATAATTCCGGCAACGAAAACAGGCAAACCAAAATTACCAGCAGCAAAATAGAAATCGTAGCCTTTCCGCATACATTTAATAATAGCAGTAGCAAAACCAATAAACAGATTAACGAAAATAACTTCCCAACCAACGTTAAAAGTTACACCGAAAATAAGAGCACAAATAAAACCAATAACACCGTAAGTCATTCGATTAATTCTTTCCATAATAATAAAAGTTTTAAGTGGATAAATAATTAATTTAGAAATCAAGTTATTGTAGTTTGTTACTTGGCTTTAACTTAAACCAAAAACAAATAATAACCGCTGTTATTAATAATATAAATAAGCCAAACAACAAGACTAACAATAACTTGATTATGATTAGACAAATGTATTTATAATTATCAAATATAAAAGCAAAACATGGTTTTTTAACCAATTATTTGATTAATAATACATATATAAACAGCTTTTGTTTCACTATCTCCAGAGAATTGAATTTCAGTTTCTCCACTAAATTCATAATTATCAACAGTAGGAGTACCGTCATTATATCCATAAGATAGACTTCCGTCAATTGATTTAGAAGTGTCTGATAATTTTAAGAAGACACCAATATTAGCATCAAAAGCTTTATATATTACTTCATTGGGTTGAAGTAATATAGGAACCATTCCACTATCCGCACTAAAGAAACCATCAAATACTTTATCAGAAGCATTAATAACAACAGTTTTACATGGAGCCGTATAATTAGTATCAAGAATATTATTTACTTCCCCCCCCCATGATTTCAGTATTACCAATATAAACGCCAGCACCATTGGCACCAGCACGAACATTATTGTTTTCGTAAGCCATATTATATCTATTTAATTATCAAAAATAAAAATCACATCTGCATGTTGTAAAATTTCATAAGGCAAAGATTGATTATCTTGTTCAATATAATCAGTATCATCAATAGTTCCATGAGTAACATTAAAATAATTATCAGAATCTCGGTCATATCTATGGCAAAGAAATCTAACATATCTAAGAGCTGGATTTCCTTCAATACCTTCTACGCTATAATTATGCATAGCCATAGCAGCATCGTTTTCCCAATAACCAATAGAAAACCAATCAATCTTCCCAACTTCAACAGTAGTATCACTTGGAACTGCATCTTCTGTAAGTCTATGTAGATTTATATTATAAGAACTAAGATTAGCAATTACTAAAAGAAAATTAAATCCGGTATAATTAGGAGCTACATAGCTAAGATTAGAATAAAGTTTACTCCAATCAAATTCTTTACCAGCAACAAGAGTACTACCAACAAAAGCACCAACATTGGTTTCTCCTACCCTAAGCCCCCCCCCATTAACAGTATTTACAAGAGCTACATCGTTTTGATTATCCATAACTTTATTTTTTAAACATTAATAAATAGATTAATCTCGACAAGATTATTGCCGAGATTAATGCGATTGTCTTTATAATAATTATTTTAATCATCTGTTACAAGATAAGCAGTATTATTTGCTTTAGGATTAATGTTAGAATATTCAGTTGAAGTTTTCTTAGTAAGAGTAGCAACATTATCGCTATTAACAAGAGAAGCAATAATTACTTTGCTTGTAGCAGTATCATTGTTTACTACAATAGAAATACGATTAGTATATAAATTATTTTCACTATAATAAGTAATAATAAAATGCAGTTCGTGAGAACTATTATTATTTGCTCTCCAAGCATTTACACAACCTAATTCTACACAATTATTATTAAGATTACCAAAATGAAAATAATATCTTACATGATTAGCTAAAATATCAGCTACAACATTCTTAAAATTATCAAGACTACCAAACAAATCAATCACTCGTTGTTCAGCATCAACTCCACTAAGATTTGCGGTATTTAAAAATTTATCAACAGTAGTAGTAATAGTTTTACCATAACCAATATTATCAGCATAAACTTTTGTGGCAGGATGATAATGTTGTGTAGGAGTATAAGCGGTAGTATTATTCTTTTTAAGAACATCACTTTCATTTACAAAAATATATTTAGCTGTTAAAGCAGAAGCAGTTCCACCACTAACAGTAACTCTTATATATTGTGAAGCATTTAGACCAAGCGTCTGAATATCAAGAGTACTTGTATTATCATTAGTATAACTAATCATACTTGCAACACAAAGAGCACCGCCCTCAACTCGTATAATAGAATTAGTAGGAGTATTCTTAACAAAATCAAGATATGCGGATTTTCCACCAAATTTGGCAAAAATATCATCGGAAGCCATACCTTGAGTAATTTCAAGAACTTCAGTAGGAAGAACTTTATATGAATTAGCAACAACAGCTTCGTCGACATATTTTTTATGAGCAGGATTATAATCACCAGTTACTTCATATTCTTTAGTATTATTTGGCAAAAGACAATATTGAGCCTCAACAGTAACATTTAAATCTGAAGTAATACTAAGTAATGTAAATGAATCGCCAGCACTATACATTAAATTAATAGTATTCTCCATGAATATGGATATGCTCATAACATATCCACCAGGAATATCTTGTTGTTTAAGAACAATAACTTTACCAGCTTGAACAGCAGCTTTAAGTTTATTATATTCTTCTTGAGTTATTTTGTCAGTTGTTAAATCAGGTTCAAAAGTATAAACTTCTTCAATCTGAGTATAAGCACTCCAAGCTCCATTTTTACGCATATAAGGACTACCGTCTTTGGGAGCATCTTCTACTTTTTCATCTTGAAGTTTTTTACCTTGAGCAGCAGATAAAGCTTTCTTGCTATCATTGGTTGTTAAATTATTAACAACATCACCAATGGCAAGCTTATCTTCATTAAGCTTCTTACCCATATTAGCAGATAAAGCTTTATCTGCATCGCCAGTAGTAAGATTATCTACAACATCAACAGAAATTCCGCCGCAAATAGTTCCATTAGCTACCCAACCTTTGGTAGTATCGTAGATATACAATTCGTAAGGTTCAACAGTACCAACACCATAAGCGTCGCTTTGAGCAGGACTTGGAACATCTGTTTGAAGTTGTTCAAGACTATCTTTATATCCAAGAATAGTAAAGTTTTTACCATTCTTACCAGCTGCGCCTGTATCTCCTTTTTCGCCAGTCTTACCAATATCACCCTTATCTCCTTTTTGACCTTTAAGGTTTTTAAAAGCAAAATCAAATGTACGTTCAAATTCAGTACCACCAACAGTAACATCAACAGAAGGAATTCCTACATTCGCATCTACTGTTGCAGTAGCAGATTTAATAGAAGCAGATTTACCATCAGCTCCATCAGAACCATTAGAACCTGGAGCACCAGTTGGACCAGTAGCGCCAGTCTTACCAACAACTTTAGCTATATTCCATTCTTGTTTACTACCATTATAAATAGTACGAACTGCAATCCAAATAAAATTATTACCTGTCTTACTCCAATTATCCGGATTATCATCAGGATTACCGGGATTATTTTCAACAGTACTATACCAAGTTTCAGTATATTGAACATAAGTCAAATTCTTAGGAGTACTCCAAGCTTCTTCTTGGTTCTTACCATTAGAAGTAAACATTCGAGTAGAAACCCAAAGTTTAGCAGAACCGTCAGGAATCTCAGTACTCCAAGCACTTTCAGTAGGAACTGGATTATCATAGGAACCACCAGTCGGAGTTTTAACAGAAGAGTCGTTATTACTACGCATATAAACAACTCCACGTTTGGTATCAATACCACGAATAGTTTGAACAGCATCTTGAATAACGGCAAAAGTAGTCGGCCCAATAACACGAACTGTATAAACATCTCCGTTATTATCAATAACATTATCTCCAACAGCAAGAACAATACCAGCAGGAGTTACAACAGAAGAAGTTTGATTATTTCCAGTAGGATTAATTTCTCCATTAAAGATAAAAGTATAATTACCTCTATCTCCATGTTCACCTTTCATATTGGTAAACTGGAATACAAACTTCGGATTAAGGTCAGTTCCTTTATTAATAACAACAACAGCAGGAGTACCTACTTCTGCATCGACAGTAGCTTCAACGCTTTCGATTTTAGTTCCGCGAAGAAGAGTAACTACCCAACCTTGTTTAGAACCATTATAAACTTCTTGTGTAGCAAGCCAAATGTAATCTTCTTGATAACCTTTTACCCAGTTTTGAGGATGAGTATCAGGAGTACCAGGTTCTTTTTCAACATTAGAAGTATAAAACTCTGTATAAAGAGTATAAGTAAGCTGAGCAGGCATGCTCCATTCAGCATCTTGATTGCGACCATCTTCTGTAAAAAGACGTTCAGAATACCAAAGAATACCATTTGCAGAAGTAGGTTCAGCACTCCATTCGTCCTCTACGGGGTGTGGATTGTCGTAACTTCCACCAGTAGGTCTAACAACGTTCCAATCAGTAATACGACAATAAGCTCGACCAAGCCGACAAGAAGCAGCAGCTATTTCATAATCAAGCCAATATTCATCATTATCACCCCCCGTAGGAGAAGCACCAACAGGCACATCTTGCTTACTAAGATAAACATGTCCATTATGCTTAACATAAGTAAGCCTTTCATAAGCCTGCGTTGCATCATAAATTTCAGGACTTGCAACAGTTACTATTGCTTTCCCCAAGTCTTTCTCTTCTATATCCATGATTAACAGCGATTAAATTATTATCTTTAATTTCAAAATCAATAGCTTGTTTGTTAGCAGATTTATCAATCTCACGAAGATGTCCAGTTTCAACATCAAGCTCAAGCTTAACGTCAGTTTTCTCTTGACAAGGAAGAATATCAAGATAAACATGACCATTCTCTTCTATACCATTCAAACGATACTCGTAAAGAATATCGTTCTCTTTAAAATAATTATTAGCAAAAGCAATAATACAATTAAGAAAGAGTTTAATTTTCTTGGTATCTTCAAAGAAATAAGCAGCAATGAGAGATTGGAAAAGATTAAGATTATAAACAGCTTTACGAAGTTTATAATTATCTCCATGAGCGTTAATGAATATTTTAACTAAATCAGTATAAACACATTTAAGTTCTTTAGGAATATAATGATAGAAGAAGTCATAAATAGAATCATTAGCACGAGCAGTCTTAAATTCAGCAAGAGCTAAAGTATCATAAACTCTAAACGTGGCACTAATACTTGTTTCATAATGTCCGTCTTGAGTTCGATAATGTCCAGTAGCTGCTAATTCTTCTGACATTTCCCAAACGCCTGTATAACTAACATCTAATGTTTTTGCATAAGTATTTGAATCAAAATTCCAATCATAACAACTTTGACCACAAGAAGTAACAGAATCATTATATAGTCCCTTACCTTCATAATTAGCACTTTCATCTCTTTCATAAACAACTCGTCCATTACGATATTCTTCGTACATTTGACGGTAAGTAGCTTCGCCACTTGTATTGTTAGGAGAAAGATAAAAAGAATGTTGACTAAGATAAACATTTCTTTCTGTTCTAAAAGTAGCTTTTGCTTGCTTAACAGTAATCTCAACTTTAGTATCGTTAGAAGCAACAAGTCTAACAGTTATTTCACCTATTCTAAAAGAACCAACGGTATTTTCGTCACAAAGAATATAAGTTTCGTCTTGATTACCAACATGAAGCCAATCGCTATCAGAAATTGGTTCCCAATGAAGATTATCTTCAACAGAAGTAACATTACCGTTAATAACATGTCGCTTTTCAGCACGTGTTATATTAAAATAAGAATAACTTCCATTGGGATAAGCAACAACATCAATCCAAGTATTTTGGGCTTCAATAAAATATTGGTCTTCAACAGTAGAAGCAGCTTTAGTAATAGTAAGTTTTTCTACATTAGGAGTTCCGGAACTTTGAGTTTGAATAACATCATATTGAATAGATACAGTTTCGTTAGTTTGATTAAGTTCAGAAGTAATATAAATATATTCACCTTGAGGACTTGCAGTAACTCCACCATATTGACTTTCATTAGCATTACCACTTGTTTGAGAAAGATAATAATCAACATTCTCTCTTCCGCCCTCTGGACTACCATTGACATATTTCTGTCGATAAGATTCAACAGATATAGTCTTACTATCTGCGGTATTAATAAGAGGAACTTCATTTTCATTAATACTCAAATGATAAGTATAAGTAATAGAAGCGCTAGTTTGATTAATTCTAACTTCAAGTGTCTTGCCAGAATTATCTTGTTGAGTATAAAGAATTTTACCACTTCTTTCGCTTTCTCCACTATTAGGAGCAACGGTAATACTATTTGGCAAACCCTCTTGAATAGTTATAAAATCATTACCAGTAACAACAGCACCGGTATAGCCAATAGGAGTTTTAGTTGTAGGTTTACCATTAATATAATATTGTTTATAAGACTGAATATTAAGAATAACATTCTGTCCAGTAGAAGGCGGAGTTAAACTTTCTCGGTCAACACTAAATACATAACTAATTTCTTCTTGAGCAGGATTTTGTCTAATATCTATGATTTCAGACTTATTACTTTCCATTTGTCTAACAATAATACTATCTGTACGAACATTAGTAGTATCATTAGCAGACATATACCATTTCGTTTTATCAGAAGTATTATTTTTAAGAAGTCCTTTATCGGAAATAGCTGTATAAGGAATATCAGTTCTATCTCCTTGAGAAATTCCATTAACATAAGTTTCTTTATAAGACTCAACAGTTAAAGTAACAGGATTGGTTCCGTCGGAATCAATAGTATTAGTATCAACAGTAGCAACAAGTCTATATCGAATTTCTTTATTAAGACTATCTTGATATAAATCAATTTTCTTATTTCCAGAAACACCAACTTCGTCACGCTCAATAATAATAGCAGCAGAACGAATTTCTTCGGTATTAGCTTCGGCACTTACTTGATTACCGTTAACTTTAAAATAAATACTTGAAGAATAAGCATTATATGGAACATTAATTTTATCTCCGATTATAGAACCATCGCTATCTACAAGTTCTTTATAAGACTCAACTGTGAAAACTTTAGTACCACCCTCAGCAGGTATTTCAATAGAAGTAGGTTCAACATTAATAGTATAACGATAAGTATAATCGTTTACATCTTGAGTAACTTTACCTTCAAGAATATTACCGCTTTCGGCTTGAACTAACTTAAACGTAGCAACACGAAGTTTAGATTTATTTTCACGAATAATAAGAGTATTGTTTAAAGCACTATAATTAAACCAAGTAGCATCTTCAGCATTGTTAAGAACAAAATCATATCCAATACTAAAAATCTCTTCCTTAGTTCCAATAGCAACAATCTTCTGAGATTTAATATTAAAATAAAGAGTTTGTCCAAGACCATCATCTTGAATATCTAATTGGCTTACATCATTAGCTTGAAAATTATAGCTTGTTTTAGTATCAGCAAATTGATAATTATCGCCAGTACAAGTAACTTCAACCTCGCTATCCTCAACATGAATAGTAGAAGTACCAACATTAACATCGGTATACTTTTTAAGTCCACGAACTACAAAGTCATATATACGATTTGCTTTATCGACATCTTCTCGATAATAGACATAAACAGCATTTTTAAAAAGGTTCCAAAGTTGAATAATGTCTTTATTTTTGTTATTACAAACATTATCACAACCAGCAATAGCAGATACTCCATAATCTATAAGCAAAGATTGGATTTGTCTATAAGTACAAACCCAATCAATAGGAACTTTTATATCATGTAAAACAGTATCTTCCATATTCAGAAGTATTAAATATTACATCAATTTTTTCTTTCTCTTTATCGGTAAGAAGAATATCGTAATCAATACAACTACGTATAACATCATAAAAATAAGAACTACCAAAAAGATTGGCAGAAACAAATCCAAGATTTATCTTATCTACATCTTTACAAACAACATTGTTAATATTATTACGAAGTTTATTACTGATACGTTCGAGCCTTTTATCGTTACTCATGGTCGGTATATTTATTGTTAATATAAACTATCCAATCATTAACCTTAACATAAAGAATATTATATATTTGATTAATACGGATTTTTTCTTCCTGACCGTTGTAAATAATACCAAGTATATTATTAAGACAATCTTCTTTCCATTCTTCTTTTAGGAATAAAGAAATCGGACGACCATCAATATCATATTGAGAAAGATTATGATAAACTTTATAATATTCGGCATTAATAGTTTGTTTGATATTAGCGACAACAAGATTCTTATTAAGGTCGATATTATTGTTTATAATAATGTTTCTACAAAGATGAGCAATTCTTGATTGAAAATTGGAAAACGAAAGCTCAATTACAATCTTGCTTTTCTCAATATCTTTATGAAGAGCATCTTGAAAAAGTTTATCAAGAATTGTATTAAGTCTTACAACGTTATTACTAACTTCTTTAACAGAATTAGCCATTTCAATCATAGGTTTTTGTTGGTCTTTATGACGAAAATAGTCAATTCCTTTAATAATAATAGTATAAAGAATAAAAACACAACTCGATATTATAACAGCAGTAACAGAATAGTTTCTAAGACTTTGGCTAACAAAGTCCATAACGGGCGTGAGTTCAGTCATGAGCATTAAACAATAAAAGCCACTATTACCATAAATACTTATAGTAACAGTGGCTTTGCGTATTATACAAATTATTTGCTTACTATGTTAGGCAGCAAGTGCAGCCAAGATTTTGTCGATAGTCTCAATAGCGGCAGCACCAGTAGGTACAGCTATTTGTACAATTTGATTAATACTCTGGTCAACTGTCTTCATTTCACGAGGTTCGGCAAAACGAATTGTATAAACAGTAAATCCAGTATCGGTGGAATCATCTTGAGCCAAAGGATTAAGCGGGAAGTCCGGATAAATCAGCTCACCAGCATCTTGATAAGTATATTCGATACCAGCATCGGCAGCAGCCTTGATAGCCAAATCGGTAATATACTTAGCATCTGCAACAGCGGCAGTAGCATGTGTCTGAGTAACAGCAGTTCCGAACAAATCATCGCCAAGTGTCAGCTCATAATCAACGCCTTTTTCTTTGGCAGTAACCGTAACTTTACCAGCGGAAGCAGCAGCAGTAACACCAGCACCAACATTTGCTGTAATCTGCGAAGCTAATGCAGAAGCAATAGTGTCAACGGTATCGGCAGCTTTTGCACGGACAGTAGCAGTCCATTTGTTACGCTCGTTAAAACCAATTCCTTTCTTTACAACAACAACGGTATAATCGCTTCCTGCTACAACATCAGCAATAGTAAAATTACCAGTATATTGAGTAGAAGCAGCATAAATCATTTTGCTATAAGAGAAGTTATTCTTATAAATAGGAACAACAAGTTTACCACCTTTGGCGTCAGATTTACCAAGATAAATATAACCTTTGTCCTTAATCTTAGTACCGTCGCTGTCAAGAGTTTCAACTCCAGAAACAAGAGCTACGAAAGCAAGTTGACCAACGGCAAGACTTGTAAGAGCAGTAGGATAAGCAACACTCTTACCTAAAAGAAATTGTCTCATGGTTAATAATATTTTAATTTACTTTTTGTTCATTAGGACGAGTAAAAGTCTGTTTATAATATTGAACAGCAAGTTCAATTATTTCTTGAATAAGATAATCAGGCATATCACAATTTACATTGTTAGTAGGATTCTCTTCATCAAGTCTAACTTTATTAGGCGTCTTAATATAATTGTAAACAAGAATATTAGGAACAGCCTTAGAACTACCATTATATATTTCAACATTCAGTTTCTCGTCAATAGAAACAGCAACACAAACGGGATGTTGCTTGGTAGCACGATTGCAATAATCTCGAAGTGTTCTTTGAAGATATTCAGCTTCAATAATACGACAATCGTAAAGAGCATTGTCACCAGCATAACCAATAGCAAAACGAGTATAGAACATTACTTCGCTATTATCAACCTTAGCAAGAAAAGGATGAAGCTCAGTACCACTCCCCGTAAGAGATGAGCCTGATACTTCTCCTTTCTTAGCAAGATTACGCAGAGCATTAAGTTGAGAAACGTCAGCGTTAGCTCTAACAATTAAATCATTAACAGTTTGAGCATTCTCTGCAACGATATTTCGAGTTTTGGTTATAATGGCAAAATTAAGACAAATATCAACATCTTCTGGAAAAATAGCACGAACAGTTTGCAGCCCCATGCGTTGAGCAACTTCTCTGAACGTGACGTGCATCTGTTCTATATCCATAACTTAAACAAGTTTTAGTTGATTTTCGTAAGCGGCAACAGTAGCTTCATTTTCAGCGTTCTTGAACCAAGCAGTAGCCTCTTTCATATTAGCCCCAATAAAATCACCATTAGCAGAAACAATGTTTTGACTATGCGGATGTCTAATCAGAATACCGTAAGCAACAAGACGTTCAATCAGAGATTTAACGGAAATGCTGCGGTCGGTATAAAGCTCATTAAACTTAGCAGGTTCTTTCTGGCTAAAATAGTCAAGATTTTCTTGTTTAACAAGGTCGTCTTCGGCAAGTGACGGAATGATAGGTTTATTCTTCAATACACAATACTGAACATAAACATCTTCAAACGCTTTGTCATTACCAATAAGAGTAACAAAGTTACGCTTAGCATTGTTAAGTTCAAGACGTTGCTTAGCTTTAAGCTCGTTTTCCTTTTGTTCGTCTTTAAAATAAAAACGAATATGCTCTTTGTTAATAAGAGAGTGGTCTTTAGCAACATCTGAATATAACAAGCAATGACGATAAAGAAGATAATCAGCTACATTTTCCGGATTACCATATTGCCATTTAGTTGACTCAAGAGCATTGAGTTTAACAATTCTATTCTCAATAGCACGTTTAAGAGCCGTAGCATCGCCACGATTGACTTGGGCAAATTCGGTTTCAATAGCTTCTTCTTTTTTCTTAAAAGCAAGATAATCTTTATAATGATTATAATGGAAAGTAAGATTAAGACGAAGACCAAGCTTGTCAACTTTAACCTGAAAATTATTCAGATATTCTTTAACACGTCTAACGAAATTTTGGTCGTTAGGAGAAACACCAATAAGATTAGGAAAGTAAGCTTCAAGTTCGCCTTTGTTTGCACAAAGAGCATTAGAACTTCTAATACAGCTACCGATATATTCGTTACGTTCAGCAAGCTCTTTATCATTAGCTTTGCGATACAAAGAATAATGAGAAGCAAGAGCTATAACCATATAACGAATATCAACATAAGCGGCTTCAGCTTCTTCTTGTTTTCTTTCTACCATAGTGGTAGTTGGTTTCTCTTTATCTACTGTTTCAGTAGGAGCAGCAGGAGCGGTGTTTTCCTGTTTATTTGCAGCACCACCAGCATTTAGCATTGTAGGCATATCTTTTACTGTTTAACGGTTAATTATAATTTACATTGCAACAAGAACATCTTCGTCGTGTTGTTTACCTGCAATCCCATGCTACCCTTAATCTCGTAACGGGACATATCAATTTCGGTAGCAGCACGGTTAGAAGTAGCAACACCCCAAGAAGCAGGTATCGGCGTCATACCCTCAATAACCTTAGCAATATATTCCTGTCCTTTCTGACGAACAATGCGAACATTACGTTCACCCTTATAAGTAGAGAAGTCAATAAAGCAAGCTTGATGAGAAGTAATAGGCAGACCTGTACGAGGATGAATTTGTACATTAGCCTTAGCAGCTTCGGCAATAGTTCCCTTATCGAAGAAAGAACAATGTTTAACGGTAATAATATGTCCGTCCGGAGTAATGTATTTATTGAAATACTTACCGTAAGCAAGACCATTGCCGTTATCCATAATCTTCTTTTCACCGAGAGGAGTAATGAAACCCTTGCTCATAGCTTCATTCTCAATAGCATATTGGAAGTCTTGGATAAAACCCTTACCAGCCATAAGAACAATCTCCATTGTACCATCATCGGTATCTTGGTTAAGAACGTCACCGACAGTTCTTTCCAGCTTCGTCAACGTCAAGAACTCACCGTAAGTATCAAAGTTACTTTCACGGCAAATCTCAAGCATACCAGCAGTACGATAAATAGGTTTACCGTTATCGCGGTCTTTAAGTTTAATAGTACCGTCAGGAAGTCTGTTATAGGTCGACAACCACAGCCGTTCTTCGTTCATTATTCTCATGTTCAAGCCGAACTGGCGCATTTCCTCGCCAATCCAAAGATTGGTAGTACCGCCACTTTCTCCTTGCTGAAACTGATATTTAGTAACAACATTAGAAATATTACCAGCAACTTCTTTAGAGAAACGGAAAAACTCAAGCTGAGAAGTCATTTTACCCGGCCCCATAGCATTACTACGATTACCTTTAGAATAAGATTCTGAAACGGTAGGAGCAGCAAGTGACCAATAAGTTCCTTTAGCTAAATTGTCAAGGTCGCAATAAGCAGTCGGGTCGGGATTAACCGGAGCCAGAATATAAGCATAACCGTAAGCAGATTCACCGAGGTCTTTCTGAATACGATATTGAGTTCCGTCCGGAGCAATAACACCATACTGTTCGATAAACCAATGAGTAGCAAAATGTACTTCAAATTCAGCACCACCAAGACCAGGTTTAGCATTGGAAGTATTGAAATAAGTAACATAATCAATAAATTTCATGCGTCCCATAGTCTTCCAAGTCCACTGTACCGTAGCAACAGTATCAGTACCTTTTGCACCTTGACCCTCAGTCATAAACGTAAGAGGGAAACGGTCGTCGTCAAGACCATAGTTGTAAGTCAAAAACGCATTAATTTCAACTGGACTTTGAAGCATAAGATTAGCAATACTTTCTTCATTGCTATATCCTCTATCGTCATAACGCCCAGTTTCAAGAACTCGCATTGTGTACATAATGAATAATTTTATTTAGTTATTAACTATAACCAAGAGCGGCAGCTATATTGCCAGCAACACTCTTCGGTTTCGGTGGAGTAACTCTAACAGTAGTAGTTTGTTTTGCAGCGGCTGCTTTAAGACGAAGATTTTTCGTTTCTTTATTGGTAACAGCCAAGTCAACAAGGTTAGAATAACTTCCGCCTGTAAAAGTAAGATAAGCACGAAGCAAATCGTCTTGAAGTTGTTCCTTTGCATCACGAGCAGCCAAATCTCTTTCATAACGACTATAACCTTTATCATCAACTTGATAAAGATAATTAAAGAAATCATTAGGAGTAGCTGCAATTTGTTTGCCGTTCTTGTTAATAATGATAGTATCAGGTATTTTATAACCTGCAATCTCTTTACTATCAACAACAGCTTTAACACCGTTCCAGTAATCGGCTTCTGCTTTACGCTCAGCTTCAAGTTTGGCTTGAGCTTCTTTAGCTTGCTGCTCTTTAAGAGCTGCATCTGCTTGTTGAAGTCCAGCCAATTCACTTTTAGCAACATCTAAAAGAGCGTTAGTGTCTTTCAGATACTTAATGTAAGCATCAACATCACCGTGACGTTTATTTTCTTTGTAGGCTTCACGAATAATAGCTTCTTGTTGTGCAATATTATTTTCATCAATAGTAATAGAACTTCTGTCTTTAACTTCTCCAAATCCACGAGCATCGTTACCGTTAGCTACGTAATAATTCAGAAAATCGGCAACAATAGGATATTTATCAAGAAGAGTTTGAACGCCAGCTTGAGCAATTTCTTGCTTCTGTAATTCAATAACTTCATTGACATATTGAGCAATTCCCTCAGGAGTATTATCAAAAGTAATCGGTTTGTCGTTCTCATCAGTAACTTCAACGCCAACAGCTTTGATAATTGAATTAACATCAATAGGAATTTCTTTATTCTCGTCAACTTCAAATTGAGCAAGATATTCCTTAACTTCTGCGGCTTCTTTAAAAATCTTATTATCTTTGTCAACAAGATTACCCTCGCTATCAACAGTATAAGATTCTTCGCCAATAGAAATAACAGTACCAGCAACTAAATCGCCAAATTTATCATCGGCAGGTTTGTTACCATCACCAGCAGGTTTATCACCGTCGGCAGGTTTATCATTTCCAGCATTATCTGCTGGTTTATCAGCCGGCTTATCAACGGGTTTATTATCATCTCCAAGACCAGTAGTCTGACCAGTAGGGTCATCTACTACTTTACCTGTTTCTAAATCTGTAATTGGTTCTTGTGGTTCATTACTACCACTTCCCCCAAAACCAAAATCAATCTTAGGCATAACTTTATCTTTTATTGGATTAATATTACAAGACAAAAGTATAATATATATAATATGGTGTTCCGCAGGCGTATCCTCTACGGGGGAGATTGGTTGGTATATTTCTGCTGTCAAAAATCGTATTAGAAGTGCATCTACGCTTGCAGCCGTTATCCACATTAAACGATTTTATCCGAAATGATTAATCTATCCACTTTCATAGAAGCGTGGCATACTGGGCTTTAAAACGCGTCTGTTAGTAAACAATATTTACAAATTCGATTTATCTTATTAATAATAAGAGCATTATAAACAAAAATGCCGCTACTACTCTCACGAGCAATAACGGCACATAGACACAAAACACATTTTAGAAAAGATTATTTTTTATCGTATTGATTCTTATTTTCTTTAGCAATTTTATATTGAGTATCAGCTTTATAAACATCAGTAGCTGCTTTAAGTTGTTGAGCTTTAGCATCGTTGGCAATTTTTTGCCGTTCATTCATTACTTTCTCACGTTCAATATTATTCTTAGCAGCATTGGCGGCATTAGTCGCAGCAAGAGATGCAGCAGAGTCACCCCCCGTAGAGGATAGCATAGCTTTCACAGCTTCAATCTGACTATCAAGATATTTTTCAAGACTAAGAGTTTGTCTATCTTGCTCACCTTGAGCTTGTATCTTTTCAAGTTCATATTGTTGTAAAGCTTGAGCATTCTGAGCATCAAGTTGCTTCATTTGTTCTTCATGCTGACGATTAAGTTCTTGGAACTTATTAATAGCCTTTTTAATCTCTGCTGCATTATCTCCGTCAATAGCCGCAGCCGCCATAGCAGCATCGCCATTCTGTGCAGCACTAAACGCAAACTGTTTATATTGATTAAGTTTATCTCTTTCTTTAGCAGAAAGTTTAGGCATAATCACATAGTCGGCATAAAGATGAGAATTAACGTCAAGACTAAAATATTTAAGCTGCCCATTGTTCTTATCTTTATAAGAAGTTTGCAGACCGTCAACCCAAGCAAGTTTAGAATAATCTAAATCACGTTGATAATCATGGGCACGCATGTGGTCAAACATAAACTCAACAATAACACTACCCATAGAACCACGAATAATAGCTTGTTCAGTAACTCCTTTACCGGCACTATTAGCAATTTCGCCATAACGTTGGGGAGTCATATCAACTTTATTCATAGCAGCTTGTTCGTTTTCAGCAAGAAGTTGTCCAAGTTGAGTAATATAATCAGAAGTCTGACTATTAAGCATACGAGTTTGTTGAGCTTTAAGCATACCTTGGTCATCTTCATCATCAATATAAAGAACACCGTCGGCAGCCATACGATAAATAGTATCCTCAGGAACTTTACCAAGAAGAGAACGAGCAATCATCAGCACGTTCAACTTATTCTTCGCAATAGCCATTTCTCTATGATAAGCAACAATATTACCAAATACTTGGTAAGGAAGAACTATATCAATAATACTGAAACGACCAAAACCGGGAAGAAGCTCCATAATACCATTATAAGGAAGCTTACCGTTACGATTATAAGCAATAGGACGACATTTGTAAGGATAAACAGCATTGTTTCGAGTACCTATTCTATCGGCTTCAAAAACTTGCGGTTCCCAAATCCATTCGATATTAATATCACCAGCTTCGATATTAAGTTTATAATCTTCATCAACAACTCTTTCACCAATAATACCACCAGCTTGATATGTAAGAATACCTTTCTTAACTTGTCCACGCCAAACTACATGCCAAACTTCAATAAGATTAGTATTGAAATCACGAACCATAAGCGGCTCGCTTTTAAAATACTCACGTTCTTTGTCGCTAAATTTAGCACAACGGTCTGGATAACGTTGTCTATAATTATCCCAATAAAGAAGCCCTTTGTCGTCTTGAGAAATATTACGACCATTGATATAATAAGTATCAATATATTCCTTGTCTTTATCATCAAGCATATCATAATATTCATCAATGATTTGTTGAAGTGTCATCATACGACGTTCAGCAAACATATCATAATCTTCAACAAGAACGTTATCGTTAGGAACAGGAAAAGCATCTCTATTAGAAACAACCCGTTTAATAATTTGATTTCCTTTTACTTCGGTATAAGTATAAACTCTACCAAAAGCAACCCATTCAAAATATGCACGAGCATATAAAGCAGCAGCATCAGTCAAATCATCAATAACAGCAAGAATCTCTTGTCCTTGAGCAGACATATCATCAATATAATCTTCATTGAATTTCTTAACAAAAGCTTCAATATCAAAGTTATCTTGAGGATTAAATTGTTCAGGCTGTCCACCTTGTTGTACAAAAGCTTGATAATTCTGTTGAATACGTTCAGCTATCTTAACCTGAACAATCTGCATAAGTTCTTGACGAAGCTTGGCATCACGAGAAAGAACTACTTCGGGATTATTAGCTCCTACAATAAAATCATGCGGGTTCTGAATATATTCTCCAACATATCTACGAATAACTCCGTTAACAATATCGTAATTACGCATAGTAGCTGGAAAACGAGTAAATTCTTTTTTCTCAGCATTATAAGGATTAAGAGTTTTCTTATAAAATTCAGGATTAATTTCCCCTTTAAGGAAAGCATATTTTTGTTCAACTTCATCATCACGAGCAATACTTTTGCCAGCAGCAATAACATAATCGCAGCAATTAGCATAGTATTCAAATTTATTCCGTTCGGCAGCACTAACACGCTGCTTAGGAAAATTAAAATTGTTACTAAAATACATATTTATATAAGGTTTAATTTAACAATAAGCAGCGTATCTACTATAAATATAAAGAGTGTTAGTTAAACACTCAAGACGAATACAAAAATATTCATTGCAAAAAAGATAAGTACTAAGTTCTTCCATATTAATACCAATTACGCTTCCAAAACTTTTCTGCTGCATCTTGACTTTCAAGAAGTTTCTTTCTATTACTATTCTCACCTTGAGCTTTAATATCAAGAGATTTACTATAAATAGCTATAAGAAGCATTTCAGAAACACGGTCAAAGTTACCAACAGGATTCCATTTTTTAAGTTCAAGAATATCTTGATAACAAGGAATACGAGTAAAAAGATAAATAGGTTTACCCTCTTCATCTTTACCTATTTCCGTATAAAGAAATTCTTTAAACAAACGAAGAGCATCAAGTTTCTTTTGTCCGTCTGTAATATTATAACCATAAGACTTACTAACAGCACCTTTTAAAGTAGTATCCCATACAAAGAGAGGCTCAAAAGCAAGATAACGTGTAGCTTTCCATTTATTAAAATTAGAAACAGTTTCACCACGGTTAACCTCAACAATACCAGTTCTTATACAATTATAATAACGACAAAGTTGATAAAAAATTCTATCTGCTTCTTCAAGTTTATTAGGACGTCCATAATAAGCAGCACAACATTTTAGTTTATAACCGTTTCTTGCAGACGGCATTTCCCAAACATGAATACTGTTATGAGAATGTTTATCGGTAATTTCTTTAGCATCTTTATTAATACCAACTGGGTCATAAGTAACAGCATAAGTTCCCTCTGGAATTTCTTTAACTTCACGGTCGTCAACATATCTAATATCATATTGAGGATGAAACCAAATACGAATACAACCATGAGGATGCTCATTTCCTTTACGAGGTACGCCTTGTATCCAATCATAAACAACAGCATCAGGATTTTCTTCCTTAATACGTTTATTAGATTTAAAAATAAGACTGTTACCTTTCTCTTCAAATTGACCGTCAACATAGAAATTATAAACACTATCTGTACGAAGACGTTCTTCATAGTTAACAAGTTCTTCACTTGTAAAGAGATTTTCGGTAGCACTACTAAAACTTTCAGCAGGAAAAAGAGCACGTTGACCGCAATAATTAATAAACTTGGCAAAAGTCTTAGTTTTAGCTTTCATAGCTTCACGAGCACGCATAGAAACTTTAAGACCAATATCAAGATTACTATTACCATTTTCATCAACAGCAGGAATACTGTCTATACTTCCCTCAAGACCCCAACAATAAGATTTAAAGAAACCACAAATCTCATTACGAGCATCTTTATCCCAAACATTTTCAAAAGGCATAAAACCAAATTCACCGGGAGCATAAAAGTTTTCTTCAAAGACTTGCATATTAGTAGCAGTAGCTGTTCCCCAAGCAACAAGAAAACCAGTAGTAATATCACCAACTGTCATAGCAGGTTCAGTCACAGTCATAAATTCATTGAAATTCTGCATTGTGGAAAGCTCTTCTACGTTAATACCAACAGCATCTTTACCAATAGCACAGTCAGGATTATTATTAGCAGAAACAGAAATAAGAGAACTCTGCCAACTATCTTCAGATTCTACTCCATTAGGAAGTCTAAATCCAAGACGAAAGTCTTCAGCGCTACTACTATAAATACCACGTTTAAACATAGTCTTTTCTTCATAGAAACGAAGAGTATTAAGAGCAAAGTCGGTAAGACCACCTTTCTTAATCAGATATTTATTATCAGCAGCAACGTTAATAAATACTTTATGTTTACGAAGATTTATAGCATTAGCGGCACGTGCAGCGTTCATATAAGAAAAACCACCACGACGAGTCTTTACAATAATAAGATGAAAACCATTATTCTTAGCAAACTCATAAACGGCATGTGTCCAAAATTGAGCATCAACAAAACGAGGAAAAGCAAATTTCTTTTCACCAGTAGCTATACGTCCAGAAGCATTAATACTCGCATCATCAGTACGCTCCATACGAGTATAATTAAGAAAATTATAATAGTCACCACTTATATGAACATCTTCAATAGAACCGTCTGGATTTTGCCATATAGGAGCACTAAAACCATTCTTTCTACGGTCTGCTTCACGCTTACGAAGTTGTCTATAAGGAATACTATCTTCTTTAAAATTAGTATATTTATTTCCATTGGCTTCAAAGAAATCAGCCATTTCTGTAAGTAGATGAACATTAACAAACTTACCTGGCTTAATATTCATAATGAAACCACCACTGTCACCAATACGAAAATGATTATAAGGGTCATAATAACCTTTTTCAGAAGCAAGCGGATAACGGCTTTTATCTTCTTCTATAAACGCTTTAAAAGGATATTTTTCAGCAGCCATATCTTTATTTGACTAATAACAATACAAGAAAAGCTGATGCAAAAGCACCAGCTACACCACCAATAATCTTAGTCTTTTTCTTAGACTTATCAAGATTACGTTCTAAATTTTGTCTTGCAGTTTCAGAAGCAGAAGCATATCGCTTCATTTCTTCATAACTATTACTAAGAATATCTATCTTCTTATCTTTAAGATTAATCATACTATCTTTGAGAACTATAACAGCAGCATCAATTTTAGCCTTAGTCATTATGGCATTCGCAGTACGTAAATCATCAATAGCTATTCTAACACTGTCCCTTGCTTCAACCCCCCGTAGAGAATGAGCCGATAAGCTCGTAGAATTTAGCAACAGTTGCGCTATCATCAAGATTGAGAACATCATCAATAACTTCCTTTTCATAAGTATTATAATTTATAATTGTACTATCAAGATGTTTAATAGAAAGTTCAACGGAGTCAATCCGAACCTTACTAACAACAGTATCAGGAAAACCATTTATTAGCTGAAACGAACATTCTGCACCTGACTTATTAAACAACAAAATTGTTATTAATAAATTAATTAACGCTATAATTAATACGATTATTACAAGCTTCTTCATAACTCCGTTGAATTTATTATTTAATAGCTACAAGTTTATTTAAAAGGTCAAGCGACCATTTACCAGTTTCTCTAAGGTCAAGCACACGTTGAGCAAATTTAATAGCAGCAGTCTGACCTTGATTAACAGCGGTATCAAACATTTGCTCAGCAACAAGTTGACTTGGAACATCATCGAGTTCAAAACAATCCCAATACTTGTCTTTATAAAGGTCTTGAACTTTCTTTTCAAGTTCGGGAGTCTTTTTAAGAATACCCTTAAAAGTAGTAGGATGAGCTTTCTTAATAGCATCAATAGAAATCCATCCGTACCAATTAGGATTAGCTTTACGAGATATTCCTTTATAAGTTTCACCGCCAGCATCATCGGGGTCGAAAACATAGCCGCCCTCGGCAGCTTCAATCTTTTTATAAGCACTTTTAAAATCAGCCATAACTTACGGTAATTTATTATCGGGAAAAGTAAAATACCAATCCTTAACTCTAAACTGTAAACGACCAGCTTTGGCATTACGTCTACAACAAGTAAGTATTTGACTATTTACAGTTCCACACACTTGATTACATTCAAAAAGACTACGAAAAATATCAACTTTATTTTCATCGTAAATACTTATACGAATAATTTTAGTTGAAGTTCCTTGTTTATTCACATACGGCATTGGTAACAAAATATTTATCGGGATAAACAATCTTATTATAAAGGTCTATGGCTTCGTTTTTAATATAATCAACTTCATCTTTATCACCATCATAAGCTTCAAAAACTTTTATATTAAGCCAATCTTTAAGAAAAAGTCTATCGTCATAAATTTGAACTTTATAACGTTTAATAAGACCATATCCGTTATCATCTTTAATAAGTTGTTCGGTATAAACAACTCTATATGTTCCATTGTCTTTAATAACTTTCATAATACATTATTCATTAAGTACACGATTAAGCCAACCTCTAAGGTATTTAATATTGTTACCTTTAGCTGCAATTTCATTATAATGACGAATACGTTCAAGTTTATATTTAGCAACAAAAAGTTCAGCACTAATAGTAGTATCAGCTTTATAAGCATTAAGACTATCTTGAGTTCTACGAAGTTGTTCAGTAAGATTAACAATAGTTATACTATCTGTGGAACTCCCCTGTAAAGGAATGTACTTGATAATAGGCTCTGGGTTTTTATCATAAAGAGCAGCTCCAGACAGTACACCAAGTATAATACCAATAACTAAACCAATAATAGTATTTTTCATAATCCAAGAGTAAAATTACGTTTAACATCTTGAGCTTTAAGTTTAGCTTTTCTATCAGCTAAAATAAGTTCAATTTCTTTTTCTCTATAAGGTATAATATAAAAAGTAGTTTTTTCAACGGGATTGTCTTTAATATGATAAAGTCCATCAGGAAAACGCTTAGGCATACCATATTCATTTAATACGTAATCACAATCAATATGTAGAAGCCATATACCTTTAAGAGTCATATCAGTAATCATTCCAACAGCCTTAGCATATAGACTTGTTTGTAAACTGTATATACTACCATTACAATTAGGAAGATTGTTAACTGGTGGAAGAAGCGTTTCTTTCTTTTCAACCCATTCGTTAGTTATTTGAACAGGTTTTTGCTTTTTATCTTTCCTATAATAACCTGATGTAAATTGAAGTTTTGCTCTATTAGTCTTATAATCACCTACAACATAATAACCGTCATCGCGTACAAGCAGAACATCAATTGTACCACTAATAAGATATGTAGGTAAAAAGAAACCTATTTCAGCATAAATTTTATAGCCCATATTAGTATATTTTTGATAAACTTCATATACATCTGGATATTTATTTTCAGTAAGTTCAATAAATTGATTAATATCTAAAAGCTTATATTTAGCATTAATAGTATTCAAATCAGCAACAGTAATCATTTCTTTATCATTATCTTTACAAAGATATTGAATAGCTTGCTGAAATTTACTTCCATTTTTAACAGCATTTTCAAGTCCATTATGAGTATTATTACCAACATTACAAGCATATTCAGTAATATCTTTCCAATTAGCTTCAAGTTCTTTTTCGCTTATACCAAGTTCTTTAGATTTTTTACGAAGCCAATATGCTTTGTCAAATGTAGGAACGTATGTATGTAAAATAGTAGTGGTACTAATATAATCGTTCCCAAGACTATCTGTATAATGATGAGTAGGCTCATCAAAATAAAGACGAACACTTTTATATAATTCTGGTATATTAAGTTGCATAGTACCAATATCTTGATTTACATTTATTGTTTTTAAGTATAGCTTTGCTAATACTACTTTTATGAACTTGTAATTCTTTTGCAGCTTCGGCAATACTATTATATTCTTTTAGAACTTTCTTTGTAAAAGGACAAACAGAAATAACTTTTCTAAAACATTTATTCTCCACTTCATAAATAGGGTCATCGGGAAATTTCCAACCATAACCTTTTACAGTATTAAACTTATGTTCTCGACGACAACATTTAAGAATAGCATCGGCTCTACAACCTGTTATTTCTTCGGCATCAGCAGCACATTGAAAAGTATTAAGTATTTTACCAGTTTCAATATTAAATTGTTGAACAGCAATACCATTACTATAAACATTATTATATCTTTTAGTACACCATTCTAAATTTTCGTAATAATTATCTCGAATATTTTCGTTTATATGATTAACATAATCATAACCATCGGGACGTTTTACAAAAGCAAGTGCAACTAAACGATGAACACGGTAACGCTTATAATTAATATTAAAAGATAAATAACCATTTGTATCTTCGTGATAAATCATAAAAGTATGATTTTTAACTTTATCAGTAGCAAGTTTAATACCACGACCATAAGAAGAAATAAGATAACCGTCATTAAAAGTAACAGGTTTCCAAACTTCATTAGGAAGAGAACCGTCAACTATATATTGTCCATTAACAATAGTAATATTCGCTATTGCATGTTTATTATAAGTATTAAGATAATTAAATTTCATAGTATGTTAATCTTCTTCAACCATACTGCTAACAACTTTAACACCACCACGTGCTGTTCGAGTTTCTTCTTCATAAGCCGCTTCTTCTTCCGCTTTCTTAAGAGCAGTAATAAGATTCGGCAAATCAGTTATACGTTTATTTATCTTATCCATATAATCAATAAATATACCAGCGTCTTCGGCAGACAATCCACTTTGAAGTTTATCGTTAAGCTGTTCATTAATTATATTGGATGAAACAGTGATATTACGAATAGCTTTTTGAAGAGATTCAACAGCTTCGCCAGCAATACCACATCGTTGGGAATGATAACGCTTAATAAGCTTCTCAACTAAAAGGTCGGGTGTATAAGTAGTAGGAAGGTCAAAATTTTCACGAGCACGTTGAAGAGCTTCACTACGACTAAGACCTTGACTAAGACAAGGGCCTTTAGGGTCGGCAAGATAATAAATAACACCAACTTCTTTAATATACATTTCTTTATTCTTAGAAGTATCTCTAACAAAAAGAAGACGTACATCTTTATCAAGAAGTTGAGTGATGCTTGGAGCAGCAGGCATTCCTGTCTTATCAATAGTAAGTAACTGGTCAATCAGAATAGGCTTCGACATAAGCATCATTAAGTTCTTGATTAAACTCTACAACATGAAGGTCTTTATGAAGATAAATATAAAAATTAGCATAAGACACTCCATGCTTTTTAGCAAGCTTAATCCAAAGTTTATAATTCTTGTTTCTATTTTCTTTTTCAATACGACGTTGTAGTTCGGTATTATTAATCTCAAATTTCTTCTGTTTAATAAGATTGTCACGAAACTCTTTATATTCTTCTTCGGGAAGAGTTTCACGAGCTTCTTTTAGTTCATGGTAAGAAGCAACAATACTTTTACGAAGAAGATTACGTTGTGCAACTCCAATATAAGGAATGTCAACAGCTAATTCTTTAAGAAATTGTTTAGACGCTTCGTGCTCTAAATTCTTAATAATAGCACGAGTAAGAAGTCTTTCTTCATCGTTGGCAAAATCAATATCTTTAAGAACGTTCTCGTAATCTTTATAAACTAAAACATAATCCTCACCTAAATCAACTCCGTCAAGAATATTATCAAGTTTTTCTTCAATCATATTATCAACTTTAGTGAGATAAAAAAATAAAGCCGCCAACAAGAATATCAAAAATAATATCTGTTAGCGGCTTGGGATTTATTTAAACGCAGGAAAAGGATTAATTAAGATTATTCTTATCGTGTTCAACTTTAGTACAAGCAATATTAGCATCTTGTGAATAAGAAGCTTTAATATCACAAAGAGGAACAATCTTAAATTCAACAAAGAAAACATCAGGAGCAGACATTTTAGCTTCGTGTGCGCCAAGAGATTTTCCGCCATTAAAGAAAGAACCATTCATAATAGCTTTAGAAAGCTCACTATCGTTAAGACAATATTCGCAAATAGCACCAAAACAAATAGCGTTATTACGAAGAGATAAATGAGTTCCGCGTTCAATAGAAGAAGCATCAACAATAGCAATGTCAGCAACAGCAAACGGAACTTTAGATTCATTGTCTTGAATTTTAGCAATAAGAGGAACAACTTCTTTAGTTCCATTGTTACCGTTCTTAAAATCAGAAAGAATACTGAAAAGTCTATCTTTGTAACAGATAGCAATAACAGCATAATTATTAGGTATCTTTACATCATTAAGAAGAGCCTTAAAGTATCTTTCATCAATTTCAGAAATAGCAGTAGGAACTTCAATAGCATACGGTTTTAAATCGCTTTTAATTCGTATCATAAATAATTTATTTAGTTAAACAATCAATACCAGCGTCACCGACTTTCATTTTACTTTTCTTATTAACAGGCTTTTTATTATTACGAGAACCGGGAACATAGTCGGCTTTATATTCATCTCGTCTAACAGCCTTAATCTTATCAACAATATTATCCATACTTATTTTGTTTCTGCAAGTATAAACATTATCTTTAATAAGAGCCAATTTATTAAACTATTTTTAACAATTTTTTCTAAGCCTATTTCCAGCCTCATTAAGCGATTCTTTATCAAAATAATAGGATAGCTTATTTTTCAAATTATCGTGCCGTGACGGGCAAATCTGAAAGCGTAGCAGGCTGTTATCAGCCCATTCTCCTTACGCCCGAAATCGCTCCAGCAAGCGCACATGCTAAGCAGCTTTATTATCAATAATAAGAGCAAGAGGTATAACAATAACAGGAACAAGAAACGGAGTAGCAGATACAGGCGCATTCACACCCCGTAGAGGATTCAGCCATATAATGCTTAACGCAGCTCTAATAACAAGAGCAATAAGAGCTTTAGCAGCTTTATTATCTTTAGAAACAAGAGCAGCTTTATTATCAAGAGCAAGTCATAGCTCTATCCTCTACGGGGTGTGAATATAATAATAGCGACAATAACGTCAAGATTGGCGGCAACGCCTATATTGTTATAACTGTGTTATCTGATATGAATAAACCAGTGAAGCTGGTAAAGATAATAAAGCTAATAAAGCTGATATAAATAAAGGAAATAAAGGAGCTACTAAAGCTGATGTTTATAGGGCTAATGTTGGAGATTTGAATTAGAATGCGAATGACGATAAACAAGACGACGAAACAGACGATGTATATAAGGCTATAAGCGACGATAAGAAATGAAATAACAACAAGAGAGATGAAGACGACAACAGAAGAGATATGATTAACAATGGGAGAAGAGATGTATATGAAACTATAAGCGACGATGAGAGAAAGGATAAAGATGAGAAAGATAGAAATGATGCAAATGACGATAAGAAAGAGAATATATACAAAAAATTTTATGCAAGTAACTGTCACGCCGAAGGTACTGGGTATGAACCCCGGTGCTTGTGCTTCGTCTTGACACCCCCGTCATTGTTTATTAGGACTATATTATTCTTGATAGACTTGTTGATTATATTTTTAGAGAAGTTTTTGCTTAGCCTAAGCAAACTCCTAAGCTCCGAGTTCTCATTCATCAGCATCTAAATATCTCGACAACGAACAAAAGATTTGTTGTCGTCAAGCGCATGCTATCGGCTTTCCATGCTCTTGCCAATATTAGAAAGCCTTAATTAACAAATCTTATTTGCCTTATGAACGCAAAAGAAATTGCGGCTAAACAAGCCGAAGAAGCTGCAAAGAAAGCAGCAGAAGAAGCAAGAAAAGCAGCCGAAGAAGCTGCAAACAATGGTAGTAGCAACGAAAACGTTGCTACGGGTGCAAAAACACGTGAACAAATCATTGCCGAAATGAAAGCTAATGACGCAAACTTTGTTGTTCGTGTTACTATCAACGGAATTAACGCTGCTGAACGTGTTGCGGAGAATGGACACGAGTATAACAACTTAATGTTGCTACTCAACAAGCCAGTGAAAGCAAGTATTTCACAGAAAGACGGAAGCCGACAAATAGGCTTTACGCAGTCGCTGCAAGTGTCCGAATATCAACTTACGGCATTGATGCGCAGGCATCCGTTCTACGGACGCTTTGTTGCTATGGTGGAAAACGCAATCGCTGCGGGTATGCCTGAGCCGTTCTTCTGCGGAATGGAAATACAGATTTTGGCGGAGTTCGTGCCCGCTGGTGCTGTTGCTTCTAATCCGTTTACTCGTAATTCCAACGAATACGGCGTTAAAGATTATGATAGATATATTTATCATGTTATCGAGGTTTACGAGCCGACCGACGCCATGTTATTGGAAGAGTACAGGGCTATAGCAATAGAGCTTCGCAAAATGATGCTTGAGGAAATCAAAGCCGCTAAAGCTGCCAAAGTGCAACGGGCTTCCTTGCTTGCTTCGATTGCTTCCAGTAGTGACAATCCATTTTAATGTAATTGGGCAGGGTGTAATACTCTGCCCTTTTATTGTTTACCTCTTAATATTATTGGTTATGAAGTTATTTAAACAAATTATACTTTGGGTGTTTATCATCAATTTCACATTGTTGGG
>OLPO01000066.1_pt1 | contig 95631 bp, 92 predicted proteins | sample 1672831 | NCBI WGS metagenome assembly OLPO01 (sample SAMEA3136728, study PRJEB25190) | human gut metagenome | reverse complement strand
AGCCCTTATAGGGCTTGCTAAAACCACCGGTTCAACCGGTGGTTTTTATTATTGACAAAGCAAGGTGTATTAATAAATAGTGAGTGTATCAATTCAAATAAATATCTTTTTGTGTAGAAAATTTGGATAGAACACTGTAAAATAATAATGTATGAAATGTTGAATGATGAAATGTGTTGAGGTTAGAGATTGGGGGGAGTTATATGGGTTGCTCACCGGAGTTAATTTTCATGTTAACTTATAATGATGAAACTGTATCGCATGCGAGAGATGTTATTTTACAGTGTCAATCATCGAAGGTTCAATATTGGGGAATGAAGGAACGACCATTACCTTTTGAAGAAATGAAAGCACTCTACGAAATATTAAAAAGCTGTGATAAAACAACTTTTTTAGAGGTGGTTACTTATACCGAAGCGGAAGGTTTGTTAGGCGCAAAATTAGCAGCGGCGTGCGGTGTGGATATTTTAATGGGGACTGTTTTTTCAGACACCATTAATGGTTATTGTAAGCAGCAAGGACTCAAATATATGCCGTTTGTAGGCAATATTTCTGGCCGTCCTTCAGTACTTAATGGAAGCTTGGAAGAGATGGTATCAGAGGCAAAGGGATACCTGGCAAAAGGGGTCTTTGGAATAGATTTACTTGGTTATCGCTATACAGGTGATGCGGTTGCGTTGAATCAAGCTTTTGTGGAGGCTGTTGATGCGCCGGTATGTTTAGCCGGAAGTATTGACAGTGTTAAACGTTTAGAAGAAGTGCGTGCAGCGGCACCATGGGCATTTACGATTGGGAGTGCATTTTTTAATCATAAATTTCCAGGAACGTTATGTGAGCAGCTTGACTATGTTTGCGACTATATGAAGGGGGAAGGTTAATGCTAGCAAAGTTTTATCCTTATGAATATGTAGATAGCGTGTTTGCCATTGATTATGATGCGCTTTATGCGCAAGGTTATCGTGGTTTGATTTTTGATATTGATAATACCTTGGTCCATCATGGGGATGACGCTACTCCTGAAATCAATCAATTATTTCGAGATATACAAGCTGCTGGTTTCAAAACGTTATTGTTGTCTAACAATGAAGAAAAAAGAGTTAACAGATTTATCGAGGACATTTCCACATATTATATTTGTGAGGCAGAAAAGCCAAAAATGTGGGGATATTTAAAAGCGCTTGAAATCATGGAATTGGAGAAACAGCAGGTAGTGGTTATTGGCGACCAATTATTTACTGATGTTTTCGGTGCAAATCGTGCAGGGCTGGCAAGCATACTTGTAAAATTTATCCGCTTACCGGGAGAAAATAAAATCGGTAAACGCAGACGAGTAGAGCAACTGGTATTGGCAACGTATCTTTGTCGTCTAAAATATAAAAAACGCCTTGGCGGTATTGCAATCCAGCACGAAAAGCAACGCCGTCGCTTCAGCGATATGAATCCGCTTTTTTATCAATTGGCTGTTCAAAAGGAAACCCTTAAACGAATTGCTAAGGATTATTTGGGCAGGGTGCGATTTGCAGAACAGCTGTCCAACAAGAAATTGCCGGTGGTTGTCTCCGAGCACTATTCAAAGGTAATCAAAACCGGTCCTGGAATAGATCCTGTTCTGCAGGAGAATAAAGCGGTTAATATTAAATTAGCATGCGAGAAACTTAATGGACTTATTATTCATCCCGGAGAAATATTTTCATTCTGGCATTTGGTAGGAAAGATTTCAGAGAAAAAAGGCTATAAAGACGGACGTGTTATTGAAAAGAATCAAATTATTCCCGGGTTAGGTGGTGGCTTGTGCAATCTTGCCAATACGATTAATTTGCTTGTTATGCATAGTCCTCTTGAAATTACAGAGTTTCATAAGCACTCCGATGCTTTGGCGTGCGATATTGATCACAGAAAACCGCTAAGTGCAGGAACGTCTATTTTCTATAATTATGTAGATTACCGCTTTGTTAATAACACCAATCAAGATGTTCAGTTGTTGGTTTGGGTAGAAAATGGTTATTTATATGGCGAATTACGTTCTGAACGTCCATTTCCATGGACATATGCATTAACAGAAGAAGACCACCATTTCAGAAAAGAAGCTGATGGTAAGTATTATAGGGTTTCAAAGATTTATAAGGACACGATGAATGCAGCTTCCGGCGCAAGGATTAAGCATGATTTGATTTGGGATAATCATTCGGAAGTCATGTTCCCGATTGAATTGATTCCCGATGAAATGATTAGAAATAATTAATAGTGCAAAGCGCCCCATCTATTCGTTAAGCAATGAATAGATGGGGCGCTTTATTAGTGATGAAGAAGTATTAGTAATTTTTCAAAAAGGAATCTAACGCAAGCGGAGCGAATGAAGGTGCGGTCAGTGCATAATGTTTCATCTGTTGCGAGAAATTGATAAACGTAAGTGTCGTTGTTGATAGCAATGCAGCAATAAACAAGTCCTTCGGGATTGCCATCTGAGTCAGGACCGGGTCCGGCAACGCCGGTGGTTGAGAGTGCGATGTTTGAGGCAAAAAGTTTTTGTGCGCCGATTGCCATAGCTTGAGCGGTTTCTTGTGATACAACGCCGTTTGCTGTGAGAGTGCTTTCGGCAATATGGAGAACCCGTTGTTTTACATCGGCGGTGTAGGTGCATGCACCACCGTGAAAATAAGCAGAAGCACCAGCGATATCGGTAAGAGTTTTGGCGATAAGGCCACCGGTACAGCTTTCGGCGCAGGAAATAGTAAGCCCGGCATGTTTGAGTGTTTTACCTATCTGTGCGGAAAGATTTGATAGGGTTTGTGGTGCTAATGCACGATAATAGTTAGTAAGCTGATTTGCGGTAAGGGTGAGGATGTCAGCATTGGGCGTTAATCCAAGGATGTGAATATTATTGTTCATTCGTGCATAAAAATGATAGGGCGATGGATTAGATTGAATAATGCAGTTCGGATGGTGTGAAAAAGCATTGTGAAGAAAGTGCCATTGCTCCTCTGCTCCGAAGATAATAACAATACGGGTATTTCCATCATTGGTAAAGTGATGCATCATATTGCCAAGGTTATCGTTGAGGAGATAGGCTTGAAGGGTACACTCGGAGTAATCTTTAAGGGTAGCGATGAGCGACCATTTATGAATAGATGAATAGTCATCAATTTGTGGAAATAGTATTAAAGTGCGATAAGAATACATTTTTAACTCCTTTGCAAAAAAACACTTGAATAAATATACAACAAGTCGTATAATACATAATATCAGATGGAGGTGTCGAAATGATTAATGTAGGTATTATTGGTGCAACAGGCTATACAGGCTCTGAATTGATTCGATTATTAAGCGGGCATGATGAAGTGAGATTGACTGCTATTGGCGCACGTAGCGTGGATGGACCAATATCTGACGTTCATAAAAGTCTGCTTGGTTTGGAGGATGCAGTTTTTTGTGACATGGCTATTGAAAACTATACCCAATGTGATGTGGTTTTCTTGGCATTGCCTCATGGGACATCTTCCGAATATGCGAAAAAACTCATTGAAAGTGGCGTAAAAGTTATCGACCTTGGTGCTGATTTTCGTTTAAATGATCCTGCGATGTATGAAAAATGGTATAACGCAGAGCATGTATGCAAGGACTGGATGAAAACAACTGTGTATGGATTGCCTGAGCTGCATCGTGAACGTATAAAAGAAAGCCAGTTGGTGGCAAATCCGGGATGTTTCCCTACGAGTATTATCCTTGGTTTGGCGCCACTTTGCAAAGCAAAATTGGTAGAGCCTGCAATGGTTGTGGTGGATAGTGATTCAGGGCTAACTGGTGCCGGGAAAAAATTAACGGATAGCTCTCATTTTGTTAATGTTAATGAAAATGTAACTGCGTATAATATCGGTAAGCATCGTCATATCACTGAGATTTGTCAAGAAGTGGATGAATTGTGCGAATACAATGTGGATGTGATTTTTAATCCGCATTTAGCACCAATTAATCGTGGAATTTTGTCAACAATTACCTTGAAGTTGACCAAGGATTGTAACGCCGATGAACTTAATGCAATCTATCATACATTTTATGATAACGAACCGTTTGTGCGTGTACGTCCAATGGGCGAATATGCAGCAACAAAATGGGTGATGGGGTCGAATTATTGCGATATTTCGTTACATTTAGTAAATGAACGCACATTAGTGGTTTGCGCAGCTATTGACAATATTGTGAAAGGTGCAAGCGGCCAAGCCATCCAAAATATGAACCTTATGTTTGGGTTCCCGGAAAAAACGGGACTGAAGCAATTACCGATGTGCCCTTAAGGGAAAAGGAGTAAGACAATGAGTTTTCCAAAAGGATATAAAGCCACAGGGTTGAATTGTGGCATAAAAAAAGAAAAATCAGATTTAGCTGTGGTTGTTTCCGAAGTGCCGGCAGCAGCTGCGGCGGTATATACAACCAACTTGTTTCAAGCAGCGCCACTGCAAGTGACGAAGGATAATTTGGCAATTGAAGGAAAAGCACAAGCTATTGTTGTTAACAGTGGCGTTGCCAATGCGGCAATGGGAAAACAAGGAGTGGCAGATTCGCAAAAGGTAGCTGAAGCGCTTGCTGCAAGTTATGATTTGCAGGTTCAGTACACCATCGTAGCCTCTACTGGTGTGATTGGGATGCCACTTCCGGTTGATAAAATTGTTAGCGGTATCGAACAATCCAAAGCAAAGCTTGCATCATTAGACGAAGGTGCTGCGCTAGCCTCCCAAGCGATTATGACGACAGATTCAGTGCCAAAGAATGCAGAAGCAGTGGTCAAGTTGGATGGTGTTGATGTACATTTTTGGGGCATGTGTAAGGGTGCAGGGATGATTCATCCAAATATGTCTACCATGTTGGGATTTGTGCTTTCTGATGCAGCGATTGATACAGTATTGCTTCAAAAGGCGTTAAAAGACGCTATTGGCGATAGCTTCAATATGATTTCTGTCGACGGTGATACCTCTACCAATGATATGGTAGCTGTTCTTGCCAACGGAATGGCAAATAATACGGTGATTACCGACGAACAATCTGAAGCGTATCAGGCGTTTGCTAATGCACTTAAACAAATCTGCATTGACCTTGCAAAGCAAATTGTTGCCGATGGCGAAGGTGCAACCAGAATGTTTGAGGTAAAGGTGAAAAATGCACTTACAGAAACTGATGCAAAAACCATTGCAAGAGCTGTAACCTCGTCTAGCTTGGTGAAAGCGGCGATTTATGGTCGCGATGCCAACTGGGGACGTATTGCTTGCGCTGCCGGATATTCCGGTGCAGTGTTTAATCCGGATTTGATGGATATCTATGTAGGCAATTTGCAAGTGGCACAATCCGGACAAGGACTTGCGTTTGATGAAGATAAAGCACTTGAAATTTTATCGAAAGATTATGTAGAGGTGCTTATAGATCTTCATGAAGGTGACGAACAGGCTGTAGCATGGGGCTGCGATTTGACACATGACTATGTCAGCATCAATGCAGATTACAGGAGCTAATTATGGAATTCGGAAATCATACAGCGGAAGTCTTGGTAGAAGCACTTCCTTACATAAAAAAATTCTACGGTAATACCATTGTTATTAAATACGGTGGTCATGCAATGGTTGATAAGACCATGCGAGAAAAGGTTATTTCCGACATTGTGTTAATGCGCTATGTCGGAATGAACCCTATTCTTGTTCACGGTGGGGGTCCGGATATTAATTACTGGCTTGAAAAAGAAAATTATCAATGCAAGTTTGTAGATGGGCTGCGTGTGACAGATAGCGAAGTTCTTGAAATTGCACAAATGGTCTTGATTGGGAAGGTTAATCAAGAGATTGTTGCACTTTTACAAAAGCATGGTGGCAAGGCAGTGGGCTTGAGTGGTATTGATGGTGGTACGATTCAAGCTAAAAAGAAATTGCATTATGATAAAAATAATCAATTGGTTGACTTGGGGTTTGTCGGTGAAATTACCGATATTCATCCAGAACTAATTCACAATGCCCTGGCTAAAGAATATATTCCGGTTATTTCACCAATTGGCTTGGATGAATTTGGTGGGCGTTACAATATTAATGGAGACACAGCAGCTGCTGCTGTTGCTGCTGCACTTAAAGCCGATAAGTTCTTTTTACTTACAGATACGGATGGTATTTTAGATAAGTCCGGAGAACGTATCAGTAAAATAACTAGTGTTGATTTAGACACGCTTCAAGAAGATGGCGTGATTTATGGTGGGATGATACCAAAAGCCAAGTGCTGTCAGTTTGCGATTGAAAACGGTGTGCAAAGCGCACACATCATCAATGGGCAAATGCAACATAGTTTATTATTGGAGCTCTTTACAGATGACGGTGTTGGCACAATGGTTGTTGGAGGCGAAGCATAATGGATCAAGAACTCATTAACAAAGGTCAAGAATATATTATGGGTACCTATAAGCAGGCACCTATTGTTATCGAATCCGGGGATGGTGTGTATGTCACCGACAGTATGGGAAAACAATATCTCGATATGGTAAGTGGCATTGCGGTAAATAGCTTAGGATACAATCATCCTAAGGTGGTGCAAGCCATTCAAGAGCAAGCAGCGAAGCTTATTCACATTTCTAACCTCTATTGGAACCGTCCTCAAATTGAACTGGCGGAAAAACTTTGTAAGGCCAGTGGTTTAGGCAAGGCATTTTTCTGCAATAGTGGTGCAGAAGCCAATGAAGCAGCAATTAAGCTTGCCAGAAAGTATGGCAACGGGCGTCAAACCATTATTTCTATGGTGCAGTCATTCCATGGTCGTACAATTGGTGCATTGACTGCGACCGGACAAGAAAAATATCATAAAGGCTTTGCGCCACTCCCTGCAGGGTTTAAGTATGCAGAAGCGAACAACATTGAAATGTTGGATAGACTTGTTGATGATGATACTTGTGCTATCATGCTTGAAGTGATTCAAGGTGAAGCTGGGATTATTGCGATGAGCGAAGAATTCTTGAAGCATGTTGAAAAAATATGCAAAGAAAAAGACATTCTTTTTATCATTGACGAAGTACAAACAGGGATGGGTAGAACCGGATATGCATTTGCTCATCAAAAGTTCGATATTTCCCCTGACATTGTAACGATGGCGAAGGCAGTTGCCGGTGGTGTGCCAATGGGTGCTATGCTTGCAAAAAATCAAGTAGCGGCAGCATTTCAACCCGGCGATCATGCATCTACTTTTGGTGGTAATCCATTAGCTGCTCATGCCGGCTGTGTGGTTGCGGATATCATCTTTGACGATGCATTTCTAAAAGAGGTGCAGGAAAAGGGAAACTACTTTGCCGAAAAGCTGGCCGAACTCGTTGATGGAGAAAAGGTTCTTGAAGTCAGAGGACGTGGATTAATGCTCGGGCTTTTAATGGCTGACGATGCAGATATGAGCGCTTTGACACAAGCTGCATGTGATGAAGGGGTACTGATTTGTACAGCTGGTAAACAAGTGTTACGTTTTGTACCACCACTTATCATTACGAAAGATGAAATTGACAAGGTTATTGAAACCCTTAAAAAGGTATTGAAATAATGAAAGTACTTATTGTTGGCTTAGGACTCATTGGTGGTTCAGTGGCAAAAGCGTTGTCTGCTTATACAGATTTAAAGGTTGTAGGGATGGACAAAAATGATGCTTCTTTAGCATTAGCGTTAGATGAAAAATCTATTTCTTATATTGCCGGAGAACAAGATTTGATGGATGCAGATGTTACTGTACTCGCAATGACACCTAGAAATATCGTTCGTTTCGTTGAAGAAAACCATCAAATAATGAATAAAAATGGTTTGGTGGTTGACGTATGTGGTGTGAAGCGTGACATTATGGCTTGTTTCAAAGAACACTTTTTTGAAAACGGTCCACAATATATTGGCATGCACCCAATGGCAGGGCGCGAACTCTTTGGTTATGCTCATTCCTTGGTGAATCTTTTTCAAGGTGCGAGCCTTGTAGTTACAAAAGATCCCAATTTAGATTATCATGTGGATTGGGATAAATTGGCTGAGGTGGTTGCAGCGATGGGGTTCAGAAAAATGGTAGAATCCACCCCTGAAACGCACGATCAAATCATAGCATATACCTCACAGTTGGCACATATCGTTTCAAGTGCATATATAAAAAGCCCGACAATGCTACGCGAAGAAGGCTATAGCGCCGGTAGCTTTAGAGATTTAACACGTGTTGCACGATTGGATGAAAAAATGTGGACAGATTTGTTTTTACGAAACGCAGATTATCTCGTTGATGAAATTGATGAGATTATAAAGCACTTAGTTGAATACAAGGATGTTCTTGTTAATCATGATGCTGAAAAGCTTGAAATTTTACTCAAAGATGGTAGAGTAAAAAAAGAGTGGAGTAATGACCACGTTCAGTAAATGATTAAAGGATAGGATGTCGTTCATGTTTGATAAAGAGATATATTGCAAGAATGCAGGCGACATGGTAAAAGAAGCGCATCAAACTATTTATGAAAGTTTGGGAAAGCTGAAATATGTCAACTTGAAATATAAGGTACAGGGGCAATCTGAAAGTGCATGGTTGTATAATGTGGATTTTGGTATCAAGGATAATCAATGTGAAATTGTTTTTCAAAATTCCGATACGCCATCAATTTCTGTAGCACTTTCGACACTGGAATATTTAAAGTTGCGTCCATACTACATTGCTACTTGCGTAGGATTTAAAAATATTATTTTCTACAGTCATGAAGAGAAAGGGGTAGAACAATGAGCTTAAAAGGAAGAGACTTTTTAACCTTACGTGATTTTACCGGTGAAGAAATTCAAGAAATTGTCGATCTTGGTTTAGACTTAAAAGATAAACAAAAGAAAGGGATTCCACATCCTTATTTACAAGGAAAATCCTTAGGGATGATTTTCCAAAAATCTTCCACCAGAACGCGTGTGTCCTTTGAAGTTGGGATGTATCAACTCGGAGGTCAAGCATTGTTCTTGAGCTCTAACGATTTACAAATTGGACGCGGAGAACCGGTTAAAGATACTGCACGTGTATTAGCACGCTATTTGGATGGGATTTTGATTCGAACCTTTGACCAAGCTGAAGTTGAAGAATTTGCAAAATATGCAGATATTCCAATCATCAACGGCTTGACCGATACCTATCATCCAACCCAAGTTATTGCAGACTTGATTACCATCAAAGAACATAAAGGGACTTTGCAAGGTTTAGACTTCTGCTACGTGGGCGATGGCAACAACATGACACATTCATTAATGATTGGTATGCTCAAGTGTGGCATGAATGTACATGTGGCTACACCGGATAATTATCGTCCGGATTCAGAAATTGTGGCATATGCACAAAGTATTGCTAAGGAAAATAACTGCATCTTAACCTTAACGAATGACCCTAAAGAAGTTGTGAAGGATGCTGATGTTGTTTATACTGATACATGGGCTAGCATGGGTCAAGAAAGTGAAAAAGAAGTACGTGCAAAGGCATTTGCTGGTTATCAAATCGACATGGATTTATTTAACACAGCAAAAGAAGATGCAATCTTTATGCACTGCTTACCGGCATATCGTGGCTATGAAGTAACCGATGAAGTAATGGAACATCCACGTAGTGTTATTTTTGATGAAGCAGAAAATCGTATGCACGCTCATAAAGCCATTATGGCAAGTGTAATGTAATATATTTAGGAGGATTATTAAAATGTCTAAAGTTGTATTAGCATATTCCGGTGGTTTGGACACCTCTATCATTATTCCATGGTTAAAAGAAAACTATGACAACTGTGAAGTTATCGCTGTTTGCGGTGACGTTGGCCAAGGCGATGAATTAAATGTTGTTCGTGAAAAAGCATTGGCTTCCGGCGCAAGCAAAGTATATATCGAAGATCTTAAAGAAGAATTCGTAAGTGATTATGTTTTCCCTATGATTCGTTCCGGTGCACTCTATGAAGGTGGCTATTTGCTCGGGACCTCCTGTGCACGTCCTTTGATTTCTAAGGCGCTCGTTGAAGTGGCTAAGAAAGAAGGCGCAGACTACATTGCTCACGGTGCAACTGGTAAAGGGAATGACCAAGTTCGTTTTGAACTCACCATTAAAGCCCTCAGTCCAGCAACTAAAATTATTGCACCATGGAGAATTTGGGACATTAAATCTCGTGAAGACGCTGTAGATTTTGCAAATGCACATAATGTTCCTGTTCCTGTTTCTAAAAAACGCCCATACAGCATGGACCGTAATGTACTTCACTTGTCCCATGAAGGTGCTGACTTGGAAGATCCTGCAAATGAACCATTGGATGATTTGTATTTAATTTGCAATCGTCCAGAAGACGCACCGGATGAAGCAGAATACATTACCTTAACTTTCGAAAAAGGGAATGCGGTTAAACTCAATGGCGAAGCACTTGCACCACTTGCAATGCTTGAAAAATTAAATGAACTTGGTGCAAAGCACGGTATCGGTATTGTGGATATCGTAGAAAACCGTCTTGTTGGCATGAAATCCAGAGGTGTATATGAAACCCCTGGTGGCACCATTCTTTATAAGGCACATAAGGGATTGGAATCTTTGACCTTAGACCGTGATACTATGGAATTTAAGGAACACGCAGCTGTGAAATATGCACAACTCGTGTATGATGGTCTTTGGTTTACTCCATTAAAAGAAGCATTGGATGCATTCATCGATAAAACCCAAGAAACCTGCTCCGGTGAAGTGAAGCTTAAACTCTATAAGGGCAACTGCACCACCGCTGGTATGACTTCTCCATATTCTCTCTACAACGAAGAATTCGTAACCTTCGGCGAAGATGAAGTATACAATCAAGCAGATGCAGAAGGGTTTATCAACCTCTTTGGGCTTCCATTGAAGGTTAATGCATTGATGAAAGAAAACTTAAACAAGTAAGAGAGGCATAATCATGGCAAAGCTTTGGGGCGGTCGTTTTAGTAAAGACAGTGACAAACTCATGGAGGATTTTCATTCCTCCATTGGGTTTGACCAAAAATTGTATTATTGGGATATTCAAGGAAGCATTGCACATGCAACCATGTTAGGCAATGTAGGGGTAATTACTCAAGAAGAAGCACAAACCTTGGTGAATGGTTTGAAAGAAATTTTGGATGAAATAGAAAGTGGTAAAGTAACTTTCAACCCTGCTGATGAAGACATTCACATGAATATGGAAGTATTGTTAACCCAAAAGGTTGGCGATGTAGGCAAAAAATTGCATACCGGGCGTAGCAGAAATGACCAAGTGGCAGTAGATATGCGTATGTATTTGCGCCATGAGGTCATGGAAATTCAAGGGCAATTGCTGGGCTTTTTGGATACACTGATTGATATCGCAAAAAAACATACCGAAACAGCGATGCCTGGCTATACACATTTACAACGTGCGCAGCCTATTACTTTAGGTCATCATTTGATGGCATATTTTGAAATGTTCAAGCGTGACTTTATGCGTTTGGATTCCTGGTTGGAGCGCAACAACGTGATGGCATTGGGGAGTGGTGCTTTAGCCGGTACGACATTCCCTTTGGATCGTCACGAAACAGCAAAGGCATTAAAATTTGATGCTCCATGCTTAAACTCCTTGGATGGGGTCAGTGATCGTGACTTCGCATTGGAATTTTTAAGTGATGCCTCCATTAGCATGATGCACTTGAGCCGTTTCTGTGAAGAAGTGATTCTCTGGGCGAGCCAAGAATTTGCGTTCATTGATTTGGATGATGCGTATAGTACCGGTAGTAGTATCATGCCTCAAAAGAAAAATCCTGATGTGGCAGAATTGGTGCGTGGTAAAACCGGTCGTGTTTATGGTGCCTTGATGGGACTGTTAACGACTATGAAGGGCTTACCGCTTGCCTATAATAAGGACATGCAAGAAGATAAGGAAGGCGTATTCGATACAGTTGACACATGGAAAAAGTGTTTGATGATTTTCGATAAGATGCTTGCAACCGCTACCTTCAAAGAAGCAAATATGCGCCGTGCAACTGCTGGTGGTTTTACCAATGCAACTGACTTTGCGGATTATCTGGTTACTAAAGGTGTGCCATTCCGTGATGCCCATGCAGTTGTTGGGGAAGCAGTAGCATATTGCATTATGAACGAAAAGGCGCTGGATGATTGCACAATGGAAGAATTCAAAGGCTTCTCTCCACTTATTGAAGAGGATATTTACGATAAGATTTCCATTAAGACCTGCATAGACAAACGTCAAACCATCGGTGCACCAAGTCCTGAACAAGTACGTGCAGCAATTGAAATTAATGAAGGCTTGTTAAAATCATTTAAATCCAATTATGAAGCATTGCAAAACGAGCTACAATTATAATCATCGGTGCGATTGAGCGATAAAGCGTTCAATCGCACTTTTTTCATTAGTTGATAACTTGCGTTAATTGGCTCCTGTATGATAAGGTAATACATAAGCGAGGTGCGAACTATGAATAAGGATTTTATCTATAAACATCTAAAAGATCGAATTACAGGACCTACAAGTTTTGAAGATATATATGCTATTTTTGAAGGCATGGGGATTAATGCCCTTGAAGTGCAAGAAGCGCTTGATGACCTGGAAAAAGAAGGGAAACTCGTAAAGACTCGTATGGATCGGTACGGTATTCCGGAACAAATGAACCTTCTAACCGGACGTGTAAAAAAATTAAAAAAGGGATTCGGCTTTCTTGTTCGTGACAATATGGATACGGAAGATTTATTTATTCTGCCTGATTGCTTGAACTCAGCCCAAAACGGTGACCGTGTTATTGTACGTATTATGAAACATGGCGATATGGTTTCCGGACGTTCCGGTCATCGCGATGAGTGCGAAGTGGTGCGCATTCTGGAACGTCATAATAAAACGTATGTAGGAACCTATAAGCCGAAAAAACATTATGCTTATGTGGTTCCGGATAATCTGACCTTCGGTCAAGATATTATTGTGCCATTGGATGCAGTCTATCATGCACAAGAAGGCGATAAGGTGTTGGTTGAAATCACCAACTGGGGGAATCAGCATGAAATTCCGGAAGGAAAAGTCATTACTCGTTTAGGTAAGTCTAGCGAACCGGGAATTGATGTTTTATCATTGGTGTATCGCTACGATTTAAGTCCAAGCTTTACCAAAGAACAAGTGATGGAAGCTAAACGCATTGAAGCGGAACCAATCGATTTACAATTAGAGCGTCGTCGTGATTTTCGCTTTTATAGCCATATAGTGACCATTGATGGCGCAGATTCGAAAGATTTGGATGACGCAGTTCAATTGGAAATTCTTTCCAATGGCAATTATATGCTTGGTGTTCATATTGCTGACGTATCTGAATATATAAAGGAAGGCTCCATTTTGGACGAAGAAGCCTACCGCCGAGGCACCAGTGTATATTTTGTTGATCGTGTATTGCCAATGTTGCCACCGGAAATATCCAATAATGTATGTAGCTTGAATGCAAACGAAGATCGTTTGACTGTTTCCTGTGTAATGGAAATTAATCCGCAGGGGAAAATTATTTCTACGGAACTTAGTGAATCGGTTATCAATGTAGAACGACGTTTTACCTATGATACAGTCAATGAGATTTTAGAAAAACAATCTTTTGATGAAGACCCTTCATATGTAGAATATTTTAATGATATGCAAACACTCAGTGAAATCTTGTATAATTTTCGCATGGAACGTGGGGCGTTGGAATTTGACTTTCCGGAAAGCAAAGTTTTTTTGGATGAGGAAGGTCATGTTGTAGATATTGGTTATCGTGAGCGTGGAAAAGCTGAAAAAATCATAGAAGAATTTATGATTTTAGCCAATCAAACGGTAGCTGCTTGGTTTTTTAGAAGAAAAATCCCGTTTATCTATCGTGTGCATGAAGAACCGGAACGTGAAAAAATGGAAGCGTTCCTTCAATATATTCAACGCTTAGGTATTTACTTACCAAAGAAGGAAGATGGCGAAGGCATTACTGCGAAGGATTTACAATGGATTCTCAAGCAGGCTAAGGAAAAAGACTGTGCAGAGATTGTCGATATGATGATGCTTCGTACTATGAATCATGCATTCTATACGGCAAATAAAACCTCTCACTTTGGGCTGGGATTAAAGCAATATACGCATTTTACTTCACCAATCAGACGTTACAGCGATTTATCCATTCATCGTGTGGTTAAGGAATTTGTTCAAAGTGGCCAGCGCATGAACGATCATCGCATCAATCATTATGCGCAAATCTTACCAGATGCCAGTGAACAGGCTAGCAGCTGCGAACGTAATGCTGAAGAAGCGGAACGCGCAAGTGTTGATATTAAAAAAGCGGAATATATGGTACCGTTTATTGGACAGACATTTACCGGGCAAATTGTAAGTGTCACATCATTTGGTTTCTTTGTACGGTTACCAAACTCTGTTGAAGGGCTTGTTCATATTTCGAGTTTATATGATGATTATTATAATTATGATGCTGACGCTATTTGCTTGATTGGAGAACATACCGGTAAGGCGTATAAACTCGGCATGCACCTTGACGTTGTTCTGGAAAATGTTAATATCAAAGAATCTACCATAGATTTTGTGGTAAAAGGTGCAGAAAAGAGTAATAAAACCAAAGAAACAGCAAATAGAAAATCTCAAAAAAGCAGTCATGGAAATGAAAAACAGCATACGCGCAAAAAAGCGCAAACCACTGCTACAAAGTATAAGAAGGATTCAAAGAAAAGGAAGACTAACCGTGGGCCAAAAAGTAATAGCAGAAAACCGAAAGGCAAGGCATGATTATTTTATCCTTGAGTCTCTGGAAGCCGGAATTGCTTTAACCGGTACTGAGGTGAAATCTATGCGTGCTGGGCGTGTAAATCTCAAGGATTCCTATATTTTTATTCAAAATAATGAAGCGTTCATCGAAGGAATGCACGTGAGCCCATATGAACAGGGCAATCGCTTTAACGTTGACCCTCTCAGAAAACGTAAATTGCTACTGCATAAAAAAGAAATCTTAAAGTTACGTGCTAAAACGCAAGAGCAGGGCTTGGGGATTGTGCCATTGAAGCTCTACTTTAAGGATGATAAAGTAAAGGTTGAAATAGCAATCGTTCGAGGGAAAAAACTGTATGATAAGCGTGCAACCGAAGCGAAGAAATCCGCCGAAAGAGAAATTCATCGTGTATTAAGAGAAAGGGAGAAAAGATAAAATGGCAAAACGAATGACACCGGGTATGTTAAGAAAAGTTTATCTTGGGCAAGTTGCAAACGGCTTAAAGCGCCGAACCTTCCAAACTGTATTTTTTGCAGTGATTTCCACATTGGCTATGGCGCTTTTAGATGCGACAAAAGATGATAATGCATCTGATACCGACGAACTCTTTCGTGAATAATTGAACGAAAAATGGCCTTGAGCTTAAAAGCTCAAGGCCATTTTTGTTGAAATAAAAATAGCCACTCATCATACGAGTGGCTTTATGATGTTTAGCGAATGGTTTCGGGAGGAACCAATTCGTAGCCGTTTAAGGATACGATCATCTTGTCAATGGCTTCTTCTTCAACAGGACGATCGGCCATACCGGTGCGAACAGTAGCAATACGGTCTAATTCTTCAAACCCATCGATTAACTTACCAAATGCAGCATAGCCACCATCGAGGTGTGGTGCAGCTTTGTGCATAATGAAGAATTGGGAGCCGGCACTATCCGGATGCATTGCGCGAGCCATGGAAATAACGCCGCGGTCATGACGCAAAGTATTGTCGAAACCGTTTTGCTTGAATTCACCCTTGATACCGTAGCCAGGACCACCGGTACCGGTGCCTTGTGGGTCACCGCCTTGAATCATAAAACCTTTGATAACACGATGGAAGATTAAGCCGTTGTAAAAACCGTTGTTTGCTAAAAACAAAAAGTTGTTTACAGTGTTAGGTGCTACGTCTGGGTAAAGTTCGACTGTCATCGAATTGCCACTTTTCATAAGAATTTCAACTTGAGGATTTGACATTATAATTTCAACCCTTTCGATATTATAGATATTTCTTAAAAATTATGATACCATTATCGAGTGAAATTGACAACTCTAAGTCGTCAAAGAAAGGATGGATAGAATGCGTCTTAAAAAACTCATTTGTGCTTGTACCCTAGGAGCGGTGCTCGCTACTTCCGTTGTTGTACCAACTGAAGCAGAAGCTACCGGTTCTGTAAATATTGTCATTAATAACGTATCCTATAATAATCAAGGGGCACCGTCTCCGGAAACTATTAACAGTAGAGTTTATGTACCACTTCGTTTAGTGAGCGAAGGCTTGGGCTATAACGTTGAATGGGATTCTAAAACGCATACAGTACTCATTGACTCCAGCAAGTCTGATATTAAATCCACAGCAAATGTTGGTTCCAATGTGCAAATCTACATTAATGGCAAACAAGTAAAATTAAATGCTGCAAATGGGATTCCATATTTTACACCAAACGGTTATACTATGGTGCCGGTTCGTCTTGTAGCAGAAGAATTAGGTGCAAATGTAACCTGGAATAGTAGTAGCCAATCTGTTATTATCAATACCAAAGGGAGCAGCTCTGAACCTTCAACACCTTCAAATCAAGGTCAAACAACCGCCAAGCCAAAAAGCGCATCTGAAGTAACCTTGATGGGAAGTAGCTATTGTTCTTTAGAACAAATGCAGCGCTACTTGAACAATGTAGAAGCTACTGTAAAATATAATGCTGCTGTTAATGGCAAAACCTTTGTGCCATTTCCTAAAGACATTGCGTCATACTACTACAATATTTCCAAGAAATACAATATTCGTGGTGATGTAGCATTGGCACAAGCATTACTTGAAACTGGTTATTTCCAATATGGTAATGAGGTAAAGCCTTGGCAAAATAATTATTGTGGGTTAGGCGCTATTGGTCGCGTGACTACACAAGAAGACTTAGATAAACAAATTTTTTCCCAAGTCAATCACAATAAAGCTTACTTGTTAGTAGGTTATCACGGTTGGTGTTATGATTCAGTGGCAAGCGGCGTTGAAGCACATATTCAACATATGTATTCCTACGCATCTGCATCTCCGCTTCCGGCAGGAACCGAATTGTTAGATGGCCGTTTTGCACATGGTAATCGTGGCAAAGCAATCTATTTGAATGACCTTAACGGGAAGTGGGCTGTTCCTGGGAACAACTATGGCGAAAATATTTTTGCAAATATGTTGCAACCAATGATGAATAGTTAAAAAGAAGCGGAGGGATTTCCGTATGAATATAAAAAAAGAAATCCAAAAAGCATTAAAAGAGCAAAATTTTGACAAAGTTGTCGAATGTTTCAAAGAAAACAAAGCAAAAACATCAAGCTATTTGCAACTTCATGTGTTTGCAATGACCCATGACATTACCCGTTGGAAAGCAATTGAATATCTTGGTCAGTTGGCCGGGCTCTATTACAAAGAAGAGCATGATTTGTTCCGCGATATTATTCGCCGCTTCACATGGCAAATGTGTGAAGAAGGCGGGAACGTGCCATGGGCATCTCCGGAAGTGATTGGGAGCGTTATTGCAAACGTTGAAGGCAATACTTACAAAGAGTTTATCGGACCAATGTTTTACCATACTGGTTTGAATGACATTTGTTACGCAGGACTTTATTGGGTGATTCCACAAATGATGAAATATCATCCGGAAAAAGTTGAACAATACTTACCTGATACCTACGAATGGTTTGATAAATACGATATGGCTGATATGCGAGGCTATGCGGCAATTTACTTTGAACAATATCCGCATCAAGAAGTGAAACCATATCTTGAACAATGGTTAGATGATGAACGTCGCGCGGTCTTGTATGTAGACGGAACGGTACAAGAGCTAAAGGTAAGCGATTTGGCGAAAAAGGCTCTTGAAAAATGCTAATGAAGTTACTATAATATTTAAGCTAGTGGGCAGTGATCGCGGCGAAAGCTGAGGAAAGTCCGGGCTCCGTAGGGCAGGATGCTGGCTAACGGCCAGTGAGGGTGACCTTAAGGAAAGTGCCACAGAAAACAAACCGCCATTATTTTAATGGTAAGGATGAAACGGTGCGGTAAGAGCGCACCAGCAGCTGGGTGACCAGTTGGCTTGGTAAACCCCATTCGGAGCAAGACCTAATAAAAACAATAGAGCGGCCCGTGCTGTTTTGGGTAGGTCGCTAGAGATTCATGGCAACATGGATTCGAGATAGATGATCACTTATACAGAACCCGGCTTATTACCCACTAATTTTATATTAAACAGTCAAAGCCTGACAAATACGTTCAAAAAGCGTGTTTGCAGGCTTTTTCTATTGTCTGAATGTGCCAAATTTGACCATATTTAATATATTTTTCACCCCACACGCACCCCACGTGCGCCCCGCGAGTGAATAGAGTGTATATTGTTACATAAACAGTGTATGCTTAGCGTCTGGTCTCGTTTAGAGCGTTTGTGAAGATGTCTGCGACGACGGATTTGTTTGGGTTTGCGTCGACGTAGACGTTGAGAGTGGTTCTTGCAGATGCGTGGCCTAATCTTTCCTGGATGTCTTTAATGTTGGCGTTAGCGTCTAGCAAGATGGAGACGTGCAGATGGTGTAATTTGTACGGGGTGCTATCTGGCACATCGGGACATTTTGCAATGATGCGGTGCATCCATTCCGGAATTCTTGATGGCAGTATCGGAAATATTTTTTCTTTACTTGGGCAGACGGTTCGCCAATTTTCGAGAATCGCTAGTGTTTCTGGGTCGATGGTGATCATTCTTTTTGAGTTTTTGGTTTTGTTGTATCATAGTTGTAGTCGTAATCAGGGGTCATGGTCCTGTTGATGCTGAGCATGTTGATGAAGTCTGACCATTTTAATGCTGTCAATTCTTCGGCTCTGATGCCGGTGAAGGCGAGGAGTCGGAAGAGGGGATAGGCCATCATGCTGTTTTTTTTCGCAGGCTGAGAGAAAATCTAAAAGGTTTTCTTTCGTCCAAGTATGTAAGCGGTCGCACGATAGCGTACAACGCCACTAACGAGCTTGTATGTTTCAAGTGCTATTGTGAATACCTTCTTGTTTTTTGATATACGAAATAAAGAGGTTGTGGTATACTTAACTTGATTAGGATTGTGTTGTTACAAGCCCCTGTTTAAGCCTTTCTGTTGGTAGCATGGCGGTGTTTTGTTGTTAAAGAATGTACGCTTTTTTCGTAAAGTTGGTTATGTAAAGGTTGCGATTTAAATAAGGTTAGTCATACTGAAATTCAACAAATTGTCGATAAGCTAAACAAGCGACCACGAAAGACTTTAGGTTACCGGACACCATTTGAGTTGTATCATTCTGAGGTGTTGCACTTGACTTGACAATTCGCCATACAAAAAACACAATATCGTATATTCGCTACCATCTGGTATTTTGCCCAAGATATCGACGAAAAATATTTGATATTCCTGGCCTGAAGGAACGTTTTATTGAGTTAACCACGGATGAATGTAAGAAGCATGATATAGAAATTATATCTTTAAAGTGCAACACAGATTATGTCTACATGGTCATAAGTGTTGTTCCATCGCAGGATTTAGCATCGATTATGCGTATTATAAAAGGTGCAACTTCGGTGAAGTTAAGAGAAGAATTTTCCGAGCTTCATGCTATGACTAGCCTTTGGACGAGGCACTATTTTGTCAGCACGTCCGATACCCTAAACGATGAAACTATTAATTGGTATGTGAATACGCAAAAGAAGCGTCCAGATTAAAAAACCATTTTTTGTATTGGAGAGGAAACTGTTGAATTGGCTGAAAAAGACTGTATTTGATCGGAAGTAAATGACGTGGAAGCAGCGGTCTATCTTTCGGCAAAGATTGAAAAGAGGGATATTATGAAAAAGATTAAGTCGCTCATAGTCGGTATGGTTATTGCGGTTGGCGTAACAGCAATTCCGGCATGCGCATATGCATTGGGGCCGTTACCACCAAGCGATATAAGCGAATTTGGCACGCCAGTGACAATCCATATTAATGGGAAATACATATCTACAGATGTGCCGCCTGATTTCATTAATAGCAGAACGTTTCTGCCGATGCGTGTCATTGCTGAATCCATGGATGCTCAAGTCTATTGGGATAATAACCAGCAATGTGCGCATGTAGAAAAAGATGGAAAAGAAATAGAGTTCTATGTTGGAGATACAACTTATTACATCAATGGTATGGCCAAAATCTCTGACGTTGCCCCATATATAAAAGATGGCCGAACAATGCTGCCGGTTCGAGCTTTATCTGAAGCATTGGATGCTTCAGTTCTTTGGGATCAATCATGGGCAGATGTTCAAATCACAACTGAAGGAGACGTAACTCAATCGCCAACATTACCGGAAGATATACCGTGGCAGGTACAATGGTTGGTTGAAAAATACTATGTAGAGCCAACAGACGATGGCTGTGGTTCCTGGTATTTTCAAGAAAAAAACGGAGATATAACATCGAGTAAGTATATCTTTGTATCGAACGCTCAGGGCGGACAAAAAGCGTTCGCAATGATTTTTATGTTTATGACAGAAACTAATATGTTAAATTCGCCAGAATTGCTTGTATTCACAGGTTTGCTAGAAGAAAATAACGAAGAATACTCAGCAGTGTTGAATAATCAGGTGTATTCGTACAATTCCATAGGAGGATTGGGCAACCGACTGAATACCTATCATTTCAAGTTGCTGCCAAACAACGGATTCATATTGACAGGTCATACACTGCAAGGGCTTTTTTGATGAGGTTAGAATAGATATGTCTGTGCCATTCGACCTTATCGGGTGAATGAAAGAGGGGGATTTTCATGAAAACTGCAAAAAAAGATCGTTATTGCAGCGACATTATTATTTGGCTTGATAAGTGTCCCTGCTTTTGCATATGGGCCGTTTGAAGAGGGACTTTTGCCATCCGGTGTATGGATGAACGAGAATGGCGCACCGATCACCGTTGAAATAGATGGTGCATATTTGCCAACAGATGTGCAGCCCGAAATAAGAGAGGGTAGAACATTTTTGCCGATGCGTGTTGTCGCTGAATCAATGGATTGTGCAGTCAATTGGGATCAAGCAAAATACATGGTGACAATTACGAATGACGAGAATAAACTTGAATTCTTTGTAGGACGTTCGATTTACTATGTTAATGGACAGCCGAAAACAGCCAGTGTGGCCCCATATATAAAAGATGGAAGAATATTGTTGCCTGTAAGAGATTTTGCAGAATTCTTCGGCGCTCAGGTTAACTGGGACGGTGACACAGCAAGCGTTAATATCTATACGGGTGGCTCTGTTCAGAAAACCCCTGATTGTCCAGAAGGGATTTCTGAAGATATTCAATGGCTTTTTGACAAGTATTATGTGGAACCTGGACCAAATGGAACGGGAACTTGGTACAAAAGCGGTCCTGATGGAGACGCGATCCTTTGCATATCTCAATTGGCCAATGGGGAAAAGACTGGAATCTATATAACCAATGGGGACATTATTGGAGAGTTGGGACCAATGCAGTGTGTCATGGTTAATGAGGCCATCATTTCGTCTCGCAATGATGGGATCGATGTAACCCCATTAACAAAAATTTATTTTTATGGACCTTCAATTGGATTCCAGGGGAGTACGACGATTCATTATAACTTTCTTGAGGATAATCTTTTGTTGACTGGAAGTACGTTTACGTTCATGGAAAGTTACTATTTTCCGCAAAATGATATTTATACTCTTATAGAGTAAAAACTACTATAAAAATCTCAAGGCTCCTTTTCGGGAGCCTTTTTTGTGTGGCGAATTTACAATCTAAGTGCAACATAAAAAATGACTCATAGAACTTCTGGTAAAATAAAGTTGCGACACCATTTTCCAGGAGGTTTATCTATGAGCCAATATCATCATTTTACTATGTTTGAACGAGAAAAGATATTATTTTTCCGCACTCAAAACAAATCAATTCGTTTTATTGCTAAGGAATTAGGACGTTCTCCTTCTTCTGTTTCCAGAGAAATTAGACGTAATTCTGTTAATAACGATTACAGTCCTTCTCGAGCAGAGAAAAACTATAAGAAAAGACGTAAAAAATGTCATCGCTCTAAGTTGCTCTCCAATCCTGTATTATTTGCTTTTGTTTCCAAGATGTTTCTTGAACAGCAATGGTCGCCGGAAAAAATTGCCGGTCGATTGTCTTATGGCAGTCGTGGGCACCGTGGAGCAATCCGAAAGCTTCGTCACAAAGGAAAAACACGCCATAAAAAAGGTATGGTTGAAAAACGCAGAAAGATTAAAATAAGCAATCCGATAGAAGAGCGACCCGAAGAAGCGAACAACAGGAGCAGAATTGGTGATTGGGAAGCTGATTCTGTTATGGGTAAAACCGGTGGTGCATGTTTGGTTACATTAGTAGATTGGCGAACACTTTACTTGAAAGTAGCTAAAGTAGATAACAAAGATTCCAGACAAGTGAGAGATGCAATGATACATTGCCTTACCGAAGAACCCTGCTTTACGATTACACCGGATCGAGGAAAAGAATTCTCTAAACATGCTGAAGTTACTGCAGCTCTGAATAACGTACCATTTTATTTTCCCAAACCGCACCAACCCTGGAAACGAGGTCGAAATGAAAACACCAACGGCTTGTTAAGAGAATACTTTCCAAAAGGTTGCGATTTAAACAAGGTTAGTCATACTGAAATTCAACAAATTGTCGATAAGCTAAACAAGCGACCACGAAAGACTTTAGGTTACCGAACACCATTTGAGTTGTATCATTCTGAGGTGTTGCACTTGACTTGACAATTCGCCCCATAAAAAAATACCGCATTCATTGAGATGCGGTGTTTTAATGTATGATACTTACGCTTCTTCAGCAACTTTATTGAGAGCTGCCATTAAGGCATCAACATCAATGCCATGAACGACAGCGCCTTGTTCGATGTTTTCGAAGTGAGCGGCAGCGCAACCGAGGCAACCCATGCCGAATTCCATAAATACAGGAGCGGTTTGTGGGTATTTTCTTACAGTATCAGAAATAGGCATATCTTTGGTAATAAGCATATCTCATCCTCCTTGTTTTAATTGAAGTGTTAATCTTTCTTTGGTATAGTATATCAGACAACGCCGGGAAACGAAACAGTATTTTAGGCATTAAGGAGATAGGTCTGCGATGGAAATATTTTATGAGAGAACTCAACGATTACTTGGGGAAGAGGCTGTGGCACGATTAAAAGCGACGCATGTTTGTGTGTTGGGGGTTGGTGGTGTTGGCTCGTGGGTTGCGGAATCCCTGATTCGTACTGGCATTGGTCAGATGAGTATTGTTGATTTTGATACGGTGGATATTACCAATATTAATCGTCAAGTGCAGGCTCTTCACAGTACGGTAGGTCAAGTGAAGGTAGAAGCGATGAAAACACGGTTGCTGGATATTAACCCAGAAGCAACTATTCACAGCTTCAATGAAAAAATTGAACCGGATCATTTGCCGGGATGCTTAAACGAAGCGGATTTTGTTGTTGATTGCATTGATGATGTTTCGGCGAAGGTGGCAATTATTAAGTGGTGTTACGAGCATCAGCGTTTTATTGTATCATCGATGGGAACAGGTAATAAAATTGGAACTCTACCGTTCAAGATTGTTGATATTAGTAAAACAAAGGTGTGTCCATTGGCACGTGTGGTGCGTCAAAGACTGCGCAAAGAGGGTATTTATTCAGGGGTGCCGGTGCTGTATTCTGAGGAGCTTCCGTTTAGAGAAGTAATCGGTAGAGAAAAACCTGGGACAGTATGCTTTTCCCCAGCTATTGCAGGATTAGAGTTGGCGTGTTATATTGTGCAAGAAGCAATAAAATGATGATTTTTGTTGCAAGAAATAATATATTATGGTGAAAAGTAAAAAAATATGTTATCATAGCAATAAGTAAAATGTTTGGATGTATTTAGGAGGATGGATAATGGCAAATGAATATGTGATTGCAGTTGACGAATCTAATTTCAAAGAGATCGTCCTCCAATCAGAAGGTCCTGTTCTTGTTGACTTTTGGGCTGAATGGTGTGGGCCATGCAAAATGCTTGGGCCAATCATTGATGAAGTGGCGGCAGAGCATGTCGGTAAGGCAACGGTCTGCAAGTTAAATATCGATCAGGCTCAACAAATTGCAAGCAGATATGGTGTAATGAGTATTCCAACAGTGATGTTATTCAAAAATGGGGAAGAAGTTGAACGTGCAGTTGGCTTTAGACCTAAACATGAAATCGTGAGAATACTTAACTTATAATTGGTGCAAAGGCAACGGTTAAAATAGCCGTTGCTTTTTTATATTTAGAGAAGTGTTGTTTTGACGGTTTTGGTTTTTGCGTGTTATACTATGGTCACAATAAAGTGCATGCAGTGCGCTGTTCCAGCATTTTTATGAATTAAATTACAAGGGTGATGAACGATGTTATGTCCAATTTGTGGTGGTGACAGCAAGGTATTAGATACGCGAACCAATGAAAGCGTAAATTCAGTTAAACGCCGCCGTGAATGTATGAAGTGTGGAAAACGCTTTACGACTTATGAAAGAATTGAAGATATGCCGTTAATTGTTCGAAAGAAATCCGGGCGCACGGAGTTATTCGATAAATCTAAAATTCTTAAAGGGATGGCGAAGGCTTGCGAAAAAAGACCGGTAAGTATTGACCAGTTGGAGGATATGGTTGATCAAATTGAACGCCAATTAAAAAACCAGTATACAGAGGTTTCGACTGCGGATATTGGTGAAACCATTATGAAAAACTTGTTGCAGCTGGATCAAGTAGCTTACATTCGTTTTGCATCGGTTTATAAGGATTTTTCGGATATCGAAAGCTTTTTCAAGGAATTGGAGGCGTTGAAAAACTCAGCGAATTCCGGTGAATGATCAATATTTTAAGGATCAATGTTTTGTTCTAAAAAGCATTCCTTTTCAATCCACTGATGCACATGTTGTTTTATTTGGCAAAGAGCGTGGAAAATTTATGGTGCTTGCCAAGGGTGTTGGCAAGGCCGGCAGTAAGTTTGCCTCGCTTCTCAATAATGGTAATTGCATTGCTGTGGATTGTGTATTGGGTAAAGGCGGCAACACGCTTATATCATGTAGTTCAATAGAAGGATTTCAAAGTAGGTACTCATGCTATGAGTCGTTGTTGACTGGTATGTATATTTGTGATTTAGTTGATGCTACGATGATGACCGGTGAACCACAGACGGCGACTTTTTATTTATTGTATTTCTGCCTGTTAGCAATGAATGATAAAAACTTCAAGGAAATACGAATATTATTTGAATGGAAGTATGTCGTATTGCTGGGGTACGGTAGTGATGATACTGATTATTTGAAGTATTTGCTGGAGAACTATTGGAAATCTAATGCTTTTACAGCTGGTCAACAGTCTATATATGATGAATTGAGTGGCTTTTTGAGTACATTTCAGTCAGAAAAAATTAATGGTTTCTCTGTGCGTTTATCCGCGTCGGCATATCGTGTGATAAAAGAGGTATTGAAACATGTGTACCATCAAGAAGCACAGATTTATGTGAAGAGCCAAAAAGTCCTTGAACAAGCGATAGGGCATTGACTTTTTAGCAGAAAAACTTATAATAATGTATTATACTAAAACTGTGACGAAGAGAAAAAACTATGTCGTATGCTAAGCGAGTCGGTGATGGTGAGAGACCGATGATACTAGTAGTCAATAAGGCGCTTCTGAGTTTAACGACAAAGTGGACATTTTAATGTCAATCAGGGTGGAACCGCGGGTTAGTCTCGTCCCTGTCTGAAAGGACAGGGACGAGTTTTTTATTTTTAAGGAGGACTTTATGCAATTTCAAGAAATGATTTTAACATTAAATAAGTTCTGGAGTGATCAAGGTTGCATTATTTTACAACCTTACGATATTGAAAAAGGCGCTGGAACAATGAACCCAGCAACCTTCTTGAAGGCGCTTGGGCCTGAACCTTGGAATGTTGCTTATGTAGAACCATGCCGTCGTCCGGCTGACGGTCGTTATGGGGATAACCCAAACCGTTTGCAACACTACTATCAATATCAAGTTATTTTGAAGCCGTCTCCTGACAATATCCAAGAATTGTATTTGAAAAGCTTGGAAATGTTGGGGATTGACTTGCTTCAACATGACGTTCGTTTCGTAGAAGATAACTGGGAGTCTCCAACTATGGGCGCTTGGGGTCTCGGTTGGGAAGTATGGCTTGATGGGATGGAAGTAACACAGTTTACTTATTTCCAACAATGCGGCGGTATTGACTGTGACGTTGTCAGCGGTGAAATTACCTACGGTTTGGAACGTCTTGCAATGTTTATTCAAAATAAAACCAATGTATATGACATTGACTGGATTGGCGATGTGAAATATGGTGACGTTTTCTATCAAAACGAAGTAGAATATTCTAAATATAACTTTGAATATTCTGATGCAAACATGTTGGTTCAATTATTTGATATGTATGAAAAAGAAGCACAAAACGTGCTTCAATACGATATTGTACAACCGGCCTACGACTATGCGTTGAAATGTTCTCATGTATTTAACCTTTTGGATGCACGTGGTGCCATTAGTGTTACTGAACGTACACACTATATTGCTCGTGTAAGAAACTTGACCAAACAATGTGCCGAAAAATACGTGGAAGAACGTAGAAAACTCGGTTTCCCATTGTGCAAGTAATGAACGGAAAAGGAGAATACTATGGCTGAATTTATTTTAGAAATCGGTTTAGAAGAAATGCCTGCTGCCTATATTAATGGCGCAGTAAGTGATTTAAAGAAAAATGCTGAAGCGCTTTTCAAAAAAGAACGTTTAAATTATGAAGCGATGAATTGTTATTCTACCCCACGACGTCTTGTGCTCTTGGTAGAAAAGTTGGCTGAATGTCAAGAAGACCTTTCTGAAGAATTGAAGGGTCCATCTGTAAAAGCTGCTTATAAAGATGGTGCAATTGCAAAACCATTGGAAGGCTTTTTGCGTGCTAATGGATTTACTGAAGCAGACGTATATACCAAGGAAATGCCAAATGGTGAATACATATTCTGTAAGCGAGAAGAAAAAGGGCGTCCTACCAAGGAAATTTTAGCGGAAATTCTTGCTGACTTGGTGTTGGGCATGAAGTTCCCAAAGACCATGCGTTGGGGAAGTTATGACCTTCGTTATTTGCGTCCTATTCGTTGGATTGTATCTTTATTTAATGATGAAGTTATTCCTTTCTCCGTGGGGGTTATTGATGCGGACCGTTATACACGCGGTCACAGAACACTTGGCCATGAACATGTAGAAATTAAGGATGTTACTTCCTATTTCGACGCCATGGAAAAAGAATACGTTATTGTAGATCAAAACCGTCGTGCGGCGATGATTAATGAACAAATTGCTAAAATCTTCGAAGGCACTGATGAGCATTATCAGGAAGATGCTTCTTTGATGAGTGAAGTTATCAACTTGGTTGAATATCCAACCGCACTTTGTGGTAGCTTTGAAACAAAATATCTTGAGTTACCGGATGAATTGGTTATTACGCCGATGAAGGAACATCAACGTTATTTCCCGGTGTTGAAAAATGATGGTTCTTTGACCAATGGTTTTATCACCGTTCGTAATGGTAATGAAGAATACTTGGATGTTGTGCGAAAGGGTAATGAAAACGTACTCCGAGCACGTTTAGCGGATGCTGAATTCTTCTATCAAGAGGATCTTAAGAAGGGCTTGGAATCAGGTGAAGAAAAACTTAGAAATATCGTGTTCCAAGAAAAACTGGGTACCATTTACGAAAAAACTCAGCGTTTACAATTTATTGCTGGAAAGATTGTTGAATGTCTCCATGGTGATGAAGTACTCAAAGCTGACGCGGTTGCAGCAGCGCGTTGTACAAAAATGGACCTTGTAAGTAATGTTGTTTCTGAATTTCCTGAATTACAAGGTATTATGGGCGAATATTACTACAACCACGAACATCCTGAAAAGAAAAACGTGGGACAAGCAATTCGTGAGCATTACATGCCACGTTTTGCAAACGATGCGCTTCCTGAAACCATTGAAGGTAGCATTGTCAGTGTAGCAGATAAGATCGATACTATTGTTGGTTGCTATTTTGCCGGTATTATTCCAACGGGTTCTCAAGACCCTTATGCTCTTCGTCGTCAAGCACTTGGGATTGCAAATATTGTTATTGCAAAGAAATGGTCAGTTTCTTTGCAAGCCCTGATTGAAATTGCTTGCGCTGCTTATGCTGAAACCGGTCTTACATTCACCTATGCTGATACAAAGAAAATGATTTATCAATTCTTCGAACAACGTATGTTGAAGGTGATGAAAGATGCCAACCTTCCTAATGATATAGTTCAAGCTGTTATGAAGGTCGGTTATGATGATTTCTATGAAACCATCTTGCGTGCGGAAGCATTAGCAGCATACGTTTCCGGTGATGACAAGACTGCAATTAAAGCAACCTTTGACAATAACGGCCGTGCTACTACCATTTCTGAAAAAGCAAGCGGTGTAGAAGTGAATGCTGATTTGCTTAATGCAGAGGAAGAAAAGAATATGTATCAGGCGGTTGTTAATTGCATTGAGCAATTGCCTGCTTTTGTAGAAAATAAAGATTACACATCCATCATCAACGAATTTGCGGCATTAAATCAAGTGGTAGAAACTTTCTTTGAAAAGATTCTCGTTATGGATGAAGATTTAACCATTCGCGAAAACAGATTGTCCTTAGTGAAGATGTATGCTGACGTGTTGAATAGTTATTACAAGCTTGATGAAGTAAAAATGGCATAAGAGCAGGTGATTCAATGCTAAGTATGACAGGGTTTTCTTCCCTTACAAAAGATATTGATGCGTTTACTTTACAGGTAGATATCAAAGCTGTGAATAGCAAGTACAGTGATTTGCGTGTAAATGCATCTTTTTGCGATAATAACTTTTTGGAAGAGATTCGTAAATGCGCCCAAGAAAAGGTATATCGAGGACAAGTAACGGTTGATTTAAAATTAAAGATTGATAAAAGCAGTAATGTGCCTTACAATTTGAATGTTGAACAGGTTAATCGTTATATTGATGAATATGAAGTACAGTATGGAGAAATCGGTCGCGATTTCTCCACGCTGAAATATTTTTTGCAACTTGACCATGTTACGCAAAAAAGTGAGTATGTTTTTGATGCTGACCGTGATGGCGATGTTGTAAAGCAAGCATTGGTTGATGCATTTGATTGCTTTTATGATTCTCGTGCAGAAGAGGGTCAGCGCTTAAAAGATGATTTGCTTATGAAGGTTGGTCAACTATCAGCAACACGTGCCGCTATTGCAGAGCGTGTACCGGAGTTGGATAAGGCATATCGTGAACGATTGGAAGACCGTATGCGTGATTTTATTCAAAACTTAGATGAAGTGGACGAGTCTCGTATTCTTGCCGAAGTAGCGGTGCATGCAACAAAAACAACCATTGATGAGGAACTGGTGCGTCTGCAATCCCATTTGGATAAGCTCGCAACACTCTTAAATAGCACTGATCAATTTATCGGAAAAAAAATTGATTTCTATATGCAGGAAATTAATCGCGAATACAATACCATAGCTTCTAAGGTTAGCGATATTTTAGTGGCAGAAAAGATTGTTGAAAGCAAAGTGATTGTCGATCAAATTAGAGAACAAGCGCAAAATATCATGTAGGTGATGAATGTGGCTTTTTTGAACGTAGGCTTTGACAATATGGTTGCAGTCAATAAAATTGTTGCAATCATATCTCCTGATGGCGCATCGGTAAAAAGATTGGTACAATATGCAAAAGAGAATCATTCCTTGATTGATGTTACCAGTGGTCGCAAAACCCGTTCGGTGGTGGTGACCTCGGAAGAATATGTATTTTTGTCGGCTATCCAGGCAGATACCTTGGTGAGCCGATTGAATGAATTCTGATGGACGAAGGAGATGAAAAATCATGCTTACTCTTGATAAAAGAGGGGTTTTAATTGTAATGAGCGGTCCATCCGGTGCTGGGAAAGGAACGCTTTGTGCGCATTTACGTGAGCAAATTCCAATGGCATTGTCTATTTCTGCAACAACCAGACAGCCTCGTACCGGTGAAGTGGATGGCGTAAATTATTTCTTTATGACCAAAGATGAGTTTAAACAAAAGATTCGTGAAGAAGGCTTTATTGAATGGGCTGAAGTGTATGGTAATTTCTATGGAACGCCTAGGAAATATGTAGAAGAACAACTGGCAGCGGGAAAGAATGTTATGCTCGAAATTGACCCACAAGGTGCAAAGAGCGTCAAACTTACTATGCCGGATGCAGTATTAGTATTTGTGATGCCACCGTCCTACAAGGAGCTGGAGCGTCGCATTCGTGGTCGCGCTACTGAAACGGAAGAGCAAATCGTGAAACGTTTATCTTGTGCTGTAAGTGAAATTAATACATTGGCGGCCTATGATTATGTTATAATCAATGATGACATCGATGTTGCAGTCGAAAGTCTCAAGTCCATTATTGAGGCTGAACGATGCAAGGTGTCTAGAAATACTTCGTTGCCCAGTACTTTTATCTTAGAAAAGGATAGTGAATAATATGATTCAACCAAGTATCGATGAATTACTTGAAAAAACCGATAATAAATATACCTTAGCTGTTGCAAGTGCAAAACGTGCACGTGAACTCGTTGACGGTGCAGAACGTTTTACCGATGCACCTACCAATAAGGCTGTTTCCATTGCCTTATGTGAAATCGGCGAAGGCAAAGTAACATATCATTTTAACGACTAAGGCCTGCTTATGAATATTATTGTTGGTGTAACCGGTAGTATTGCCGCATATAAAGCGTTAGACCTTGTCAGTCAACTAAAAAAGAATCGTCATCAAGTACGTGTAGTGATGACCAAAAATGCAACGAATTTTATACAACCGTTGTCTTTTGAAACGTTATCCCATGAACCTTGTATTTCTGATATGTTTGACGGCAGTGAAGCACTGGCTCATATCGAATGGGCTAAATGGGCGGATGTGTGTATGATTGTGCCAGCAGATGCTAATATTATTGCAAAAATAGCACATGGATTGGCAGATGATTTCTTATCAACTTTTTTATTGGCTTTTGACGGCCCTGTGCTTGTTGCGCCGGCGATGAATACGGTGATGTATCATCAAAAGGTTACGCAAGATAACTTGCAACGCTTACGTGATTATGGCTATGAAATTGTAGCGCCGGCAAGTGGTACATTAGCTTGTGGCGATGTGGGTGAAGGCAAATTAGCGGATATTGATACATTAATCTATGCGCTTAAAAAGAGCCTTGCCAAACAATCGTTAAAAGGTTTTAAGATGGTTGTTACTGCAGGCCCAACTATTGGTAAGATTGATCCGGTTCGTTATATCACAAATTACAGCAGTGGAAAAATGGGCTTTGCTATTGCGGAAGCTGCTGCTATGCGTGGTGCAGAGGTGACCTTAGTTGCCGGTCGAGTGGTACGCGATACACCATATGGCGTCAATCGAATTGATGTGGCGACAACCATAGAAATGAAAGATGTTCTAGCTGAATTACTGGAAACCCATGACGGTTTGGTAATGGCTGCTGCGCCGGCTGATTATGCGCCGGCTGAGTACTGCGAAGAAAAAATTAAAAAATCCGGTGAGACATTGAGCTTAACGCTTGTAAAAAATCCGGATATTTTAAAATCGTTGAAACAGAAGCTTGAAGATAAGATTGTCGTAGGTTTTGCGGCTGAAAGTCATCAACTTTTGGAAAATGCGCAAAAAAAATTAGTGGAAAAACACCTGGATTTTATTGTAGCAAATAATATTGCTAGTAAAGATACAGGGTTTGCCTCCAATTATAATGCTGCAACAATTATTTATAAGGATGGACATCAAGAAATCATCCCGAAACAACTAAAATCTCAATTGGCAGATAAAATTCTTGATGAAATGCAAGAAATTAGAAAAGCCAAAAAGGAGGAAGGATAATTGAAACGTTATTTTACATCAGAATCCGTAACCGAAGGGCATCCTGACAAAATTGCTGACCAAATTTCCGATGCGATTTTAGATGCAATTTTGGAAAAAGACCCCGATGCTCGTGTTGCTTGTGAAACTTTCGTTACTACCGGTATGGTATTGATTGCAGGTGAAATTTCAACCAACTGCTATGTTGATATGCCTAAGGTAGCTCGTGGTGTGATTGACGATATTGGTTATAGAGATATGAAGCATGGCTTTGACTACAAAACATGCGCAGTTTTGACTTCTATTAGTGAACAATCTGCAGACATTGCAATGGGTGTTGATAAAGCATTAGAAGCAAAAAATGGTGAAATGGATGACTCTGAAATCGAAGCCATCGGTGCCGGTGACCAAGGTATGATGTTTGGCTATGCTTGTGATGAAACCGACACCTATATGCCACTTCCTGTTTATTATTCCCATGCATTGACCAGACGTTTGGCTGATGCCAGAAAAAGCGGGGAGATTCCTTTCTTGCTTCCTGATGGGAAGAGCCAGTTGACCGTAGAGTATGATGATGGTGTCCCTACCCGTATTGACACTGTTGTTATTTCTACGCAACATACTGACGATGTGACTCTTGATGAAGTAAGAGAAGCTGTGTTGGAAAAGGTAATTAAGCATATTCTTCCTGCAGGAATGCTTGATGAAAATACAAAATATTACATTAACCCAACCGGCCGTTTTGTTATTGGTGGCCCTCAAGGGGATACCGGTTTGACCGGTCGTAAGATTATCGTTGATACTTATGGCGGCATGGCTCGTCATGGTGGCGGTGCTTTGTCCGGCAAAGATGGTACAAAAGTTGACCGTTCTGCTGCGTATGCTGCTCGCTATGTTGCAAAGAATATTGTTGCAGCTGGTTTGGCAAAACGTTGTGAAGTTCAGCTTGCCTATGCGATTGGCGTAGCTCATCCAATGTCCATTTTTGTTGAAACCTTCGGTACCGGCATTGTTGACGAAGAAAAGTTGGCAAATGTCATTGGCGAAGTTTTTGACTTGCGTCCGGCAGGTATCATGAAAGAATTGGATATGCGTAAGCCAATGTATAAACAATGTGCGGCTTATGGTCATTTTGGTCGAAAAGATATCGATCTTCCTTGGGAACGTTTGGACAAAGTTGAAGTGCTCAAGAAAGCTTGTAACGTATTATAATGATGAAATAAAAGCAGATATCCTAGGATATCTGCTTTTACTCTATTATTTGAAGGGGAGGTGGAGGCATGCGTTGCTGTCGTGTTATCGTTGAAGGGACACCATTTGTTAATGAAGAAGGGTTCTCTTATATAATTCCGGATTTTCTCAATGAATATGTAGCATGCGGGAGCATGGTATACGTCCCCTTCGGTAAAGGTGATAAAATAAAAAGTGGTTTTGTGATTGACATCGCGGATGAAGAAGTAAGTAACCATCGTCTTAAAGAGGTATTGATGGTTCAGCATTTACAGCCGGTAATTGATGCAGATATGTTAGCGTTGTGTCGTTTTGTGGCGGAGTATTATGCGTGTGCATTGATATACGCCATTAAGCAAGCTGTTCCAAAGTATGTAATGAATAATGCATTTGTTGCATTTGAGAGTGTTGAATCTCAAGAAATTGTGAAATTAAAAAAGACGGCATTAAATGAACAGGTTATCCTATGTAAGAATGGTTCATATCGTCTAGTGTCCTATGAACCGTTAAAAAATCAAGTCGAAAAGTATTATGGGCTTAATTTGAACGCTGATGTTGTTCCGGATGAATGGTGGCAGTCGTTAAGCTGCGCACCGAAGCAAAAGAAGCTATTGCTTTGTATTGAGGACCGTAACATCGTGAGTGAAAGCTTACTAAAAGAACAGTTTGGCAATATACGCACGTCCTTACAGGGGCTACTCGAGAAGTCGTATATAAAAGAAGTATCAATTGATGCATACCTAAAGCCAATTGCAGTGAATGAAAAGTCTTTGGTAATGACACAACAACAAGCAATAGTATTTCATGCGTTAGAGAATCAACTGTTAAAAGGCATTTATCATAAAAACCTAATAAACGGCGTGACTGGAAGCGGAAAAACGCTGATTTACGAAAAATTAGCTCAGAAGGCGATAGAACTTCAACGGCAGGTGCTGATTCTTGTGCCGGAAATTGCATTATCGTATCATCTGTTCGAACGTTTGAAAACTTGTTTTGGAGATCGTATAGGTTTGCTTCATAGTCAATTAACAGAAAAAGAACGCTATCATATTTGGTTAAAAGTTGCTAATCATGAAATTGATGTTGTACTTGGTCCGCGAAGTGCACTTTTTTTACCATACAGGCATTTAGGTTTAATTGTTATTGATGAAGAACATGAAAGTAGCTATAAGCAGAGCGAGCCGGATCCAAGGTATCATGCTATTACTGTGGCAGAATACCTGGCACAGAAACATCAAGCTGTTTTATTGTTAGGAAGTGCAACGCCCTCTGTTGAAGCATTGTATGATACTGTCACAAAGAAAAGTAAAATATTTAACTTGACAGAACGTGCGAACCAAGCGGCATTGCCAACTGTGCAAATTGTTGATATGACAGAAGAAAGAAAAATGGGCAACTATGGCATTATAAGTCAGACGTTAAAAGAGGCTATGGCTCAAGCCTTGGAAAAAGGTGAACAAGTTATTTTGTTAATCAATAAAAAAGGTTATTCATCGGCGGTTGCATGTCAAGAATGTGGCGAAGTAATTCATTGCCCGAAATGTGATATTCCATTGACGTATTACCAATCTACCAATGAGCTTAAGTGTAATTATTGTGAATTTCATATGCCGATGGTTGAGCAATGTCCGAGCTGTGGCAGCGGGTTTCTAGATAAGCATGGGATTGGCACTGAAAGTGTTGAAGAGGTTTGTACGCAATATTTTCCTAAGGCACGTTTGGCACGTCTTGATGGACAGTCGATGTCTAATAACAAGAAACGAGAACAGGTTTTAACCCAATATGAACAGCATGAAATTGATATACTGGTAGGTACTCAATTATTGGCAAAAGGATTGGATTTTAATAACACGACGTGCATTGGTGTCATTAATGCAGATATAACGTTGAATTTGCCTGATTTCAGAAGTGCAGAAAGATGCTTCCAATTAATGGTGCAGGTGGCTGGTCGTGCCGGACGTGATCACAAGCCCGGTAAAGTTTTTATTCAAACTTATCAAAAAGACCACTATGCTATACAAGATGCAAAGGAACAGAATATACATCAGTTCTTTCTGGATGAAATGAAATTTAGAAAGCAATGGTTGTATCCGCCGATTGTGCGCCTGTGTCGAATTGTTGTATCGGATTATTCCTTAAATGATGTTGAGTATTCAATGCAATCAATTTATAATTATATAGTGAAATTACCGGTGAAAATGGAAATAATCGGCCCATCATTTGCGCCACTAAGCAAGAAGAATAACCGCTATCGAATGCACGTGATTATAAAAACTACATGTGTTGAAGATAGCCAAGAAATGATGCGAAACTTGCGCGATAATTTGAAAAATATTTCAATCAAAAAATCGAGTCGCATTACTATTGATATAGATCCGGAAAATGTTTTGTAATAAGGAGGCTATTATGGCTAGATATAATGTTGTAATAACTGGGGATCCGGTTTTAAGAAAAATTTCTCGTCCTGTCAAGGAAGTGAATGATAACATTCGAAAGCTTTTAGATAATATGGCTGAAACCATGTATTACTCTAAGGGTGTTGGTTTAGCAGCGCCGCAAGTAGGTATCAGTAAGCGTGTCATTGTTGTTGATATTGGCGATGGTCTATACAAGCTCGTGAATCCTGAAATTATTAGCTCCAGCGGTCTTCAAGATGGTCCGGAAGGATGCTTGAGTGTGCCAGGAACAATTGGAAATGTGAAGCGTAGTGAACGTGTGACGGTGAAAGCACTAAATGAAAATAATGAAGAAGTTATTATTGAAGCTTCCGGCTTTAAAGCGCGTGCTTTTCAACACGAAATAGACCATTTGAACGGGATTATATTCGTTGATAAAGCAACTGATATCGAAGGGATGTAAATTATGAAGTTAATTTATATGGGGACCCCTGAGTTTGCGGTGACAATTTTAGAAGGGTTGCTGCAAGCCGGACATAACGTTGAGGCTGTATTTACACAGCCGGATAGACCAAAAGGACGTGGCAAGAAATTACAAGCCCCTCCGGTTGCTGAGTATGCGAAAGAACACGACTTAAAGCTTTTGCAACCGGAATCTATCAAAACACCGGAAATCGAAGAACTGTTTAAGTCCATTAATCCTGACGCTGTAATTGTTGCTGCATATGGTCGAATTATTCCGGATGCATTGTTAGCCATTCCAAAATATGGATTTTTAAATGTACATGCGTCATTATTGCCAAAATATCGTGGTGCAGCACCTATTCAATGGGCCTTGCGCAATGGTGATGAAAAAACCGGTGTGTGCATTATGCAATTGGAAAGCGGTTTGGATGAAGGTCCGGTCTATGCACGTGAAGAACTCGTTATTCAAGATGATTGGAACAAAAAAGATTTGTTTGATGCATTAGCGGTGTTGGGAAATGAGTGCTTGCTTAAAGCATTAGAACTATTAGATGAGCTTGAGCCAGTACCTCAAGATGCTGCACAAGCGACCTATGCGCCGATGTTTGCAAAAGATGATGCCTGCATTGATTTTTCCGATTCAGCAAAGAATATCGTTAATTTACAGCGTTCATTAATGCCGGACGATAGCATATACACATTTATTAACAATAAAAGAATTTCCTTTAAGAGTGTATCATTTTCTGATAATATAGGAGAAAAATGTGGCACCCCTGGTACGATTGTAGATATAACAAAAAAAGTAATGTCCATTTGTACCGGTGATGGCATTTTGCATATTACTGAAGTGCAACCAGCTGGAAAAAAGGCGATGCCAATTCAGGCTTTCTTAAATGGTAACCCTATGAAAATTGGAGAAATTTTAAATAGAGATTGAGGGTAAGAAATGTTTTACGATATTTCAATGATTGTATTGATTCCCGGTTTGCTTCTCGGGATGTATGCACAAGCAAAGGTAAATTCCACATATAATCACTACTCAAAGGTGATGTCTCACAGTGGCTACACCGGTGCGCAGTTTGCAAGAAAAATGCTAAATGACAATGGCTTGTATGATGTGTCCATTGCACAAGTAAATGGACATTTAAGTGACCACTATGACCCTCGTGCTAATCAAGTGCGATTATCGTCTGAAGTTTATAATGGTTCAAGCATAGCCTCACTAGGGATTGCAGCTCACGAAGTAGGACATGCCATTCAGCATGCCACCAACTACGCTCCGTTAACTGTTCGCAATATGGTTGTACCCGCAACTAATATCAGTAGCTACATTTATTTCCCATTGATTTTATTGGGGATGTTCTTAAATAGCATGTCTATGATACAACTTGGCATTTTAGTGTTTGCAGTGATTGTTTTCTTCCAGTTAATTACACTGCCTGTTGAATTTAATGCCAGCCGTCGTGCTATTACAACACTGGGATCCGATCAGGTACTAGATACAAACGAACTGACCGGTGCAAAGAAGGTGTTGGGGGCAGCAGCATTGACTTATGTAGCTGCATTGGTGGCTGCAGTTTCTCAACTTTTGCAATTTATGTGGATTTTTGGTAATGACAATGACTAATGCCGCGAGAATGAGGTATAATAATAAATGGAAAATAATGCAAGACAACTTGCCTACGATGTCTTGATGGATATTCAGCAAAACGGAGCCTATGCCAACCTTGCGTTGGACAAGGCTCTTTTGCATTCAAATTTAAATAAAAATGATAGACGTTTGGCAACAGAACTCGTATATGGTTGTACAAAGATGCAACTGCATCTTGACCAAATTATTAAAGCATATTGCGACCTAAAAAAAGTAGATAAGAAAACGTTGATATTATTGCGCATGGCAGTATATCAAATTGAATATTTAGAAAAAATTCCGGAGCATGCCATTCTTAATGAAACAGTTGAAATTTCAAAGAAAGTTGGACTGCATTCTGACAAGTTTATAAATGGGGTGCTTCGAAGTATATTGCGTGAAGAAAATATGGTTGTTTGGCCGAATAAGCGCAAGCAGCGCAATCAGTATATTGCAAAATGGTATAGTTTCCCACAATGGCTCGTGGATAGCTGGGTTAAAGAATATGGTTTTGCTGACACAGAAAAGCTTTGTGAGTATTTTAATAGTCCGGCGCAGACCTGGGTGCGCGTAAATACATTAAAATCATCAGCTGATGAAATAAAAAGCGCCTTTGATAGCTTAAATGTAAACTATGTGCAGCATCCACAATTGCCGGAAGCATTTTGCGTAAAGTCATTGCAAAAAATCAAACAATCATCGCTGTTTAAGCAAGGGAAAATCATTGTTCAAGATTTAAGCGCAATGCTACCTGCACTTATATTAAACCCTGAAAAAGATATGCGCGTCTTAGATATGTGTGCAGCTCCAGGTGGTAAAACAACATATCTGTCTGCTATAATGAACAATAGTGGGAGTATTATGGCCTGTGATTTACATCCGCACCGCGTAGAGCTTATTGAACACAATGTCCAACGGCTGGGGGTAAAAAATGTACACTGTTATACAGGCGATGCTACTGCATTGCCTGATAATTGTTTCGTAAGATTTGACGCTATTTTGTTAGATGCACCATGTAGCGGTTTGGGTGTTTTGAATCGACGTGCAGATTTAAGATGGCGTGTTAGAAAATCGTCTTTACCGGAAATCGAGCAGCTTCAAGAACAATTATTGGATGCTGCTTGTCATTATTTAAAACCACAAGGCACCTTGCTTTACAGTACTTGTACGTTAAATAAAAATGAAAATGAATATCAAATAGAACGATTTTTGGAAAAACATCCTAATTATGAATGTGTTTCATTTGAATGTTTAGGTGAATTGTGTGAATCTGGTCAAAAAACGATTTATCCCTATATAGATCAGACAGATGGCTTCTTTATTGCGAAGTTAGTGAGAAAGGAATAATATTGGTGGATATTCGTGCATTAGATTTTGAAGAATTGGGCGAGTACTTAACTTCGATTGGAGAACCGAAGTTTCGTTGTAAGCAATTCTTTTCTTGGCTGCATAATCAGCAAATTGATGATTTTGAACAAGCACATAATGTAGGAAAAAAGCTTTTAGAAGCACTTGAAAATGATGGCTATCGTATCATTAATCCGGAATTAAAACAACGTTTTATTTCAAAAGATGGGACTGAAAAGTATCTTTTTGGCCTTGAAGATGCGTCATTGATTGAATGTGTATTGATGCGTTATCGAGGCGATTTTAGTAAACAACGTAATACACTTTGCGTGTCCAGCCAAGTGGGCTGTGCCATGAAATGTGCATTTTGTGCAACAGGTAATCAAGGGTTTGAACGTAATCTCTCTGTATCTGAAATTCTCAGTGAGGTATATACGGCTAACGGCATTTTAAAAAGCAATGAAAAGAATCAAGAAATTCGTAATATTGTTTTTATGGGGATGGGTGAACCGTTTAATAACTTCGACAATGTTATTAAGGCGATTCAAATTTTATGTCATCCAAACGGCATGAATCTTTCGCCACGACGTATTACTATTTCAACTTGCGGTGTTGTGCCAAAGCTAATTGATTTTGCTGATTTAAATAGTGATATTGGCTTGGCTATCTCTTTGCATGCTTCAAACAATAAAGATCGTGATGCATTGATGCCGGTAAACCATGCGTATCCACTTGAATCATTAATGGAAGCTTGCAAATACTATCAAGATATTACAAAAAAGAGAATTAGCTTTGAATATGCGCTTATTGAAAATGTAAATGACCAGAAGAAGCATGTCGATGAACTAAAAGTATTACTAAAGGATTTAGATTGCCATATAAACGTTATTCCGGTTAACTCGGTAGCGCATAATAAAACACTTCTGAGACCTGATAAAGCACATATCAACCATTTTATTGAGGCTTTACGAGCAAATGGCATTGGTGCCAGCGTTCGCCAAGAAAAAGGTGCAGATATAAACGGAGCGTGTGGGCAATTAAAAACCAGCTATTACCAATCCAAGTAAGAAAGGATGGGGTCCTTTGATTTACGGAAAAACGCATATTGGCTTGGTTCGTGATACCAATGAAGATGCTATTTTTTATGACGAAGTCAATAAAATAATGATAATTGCCGATGGGATTGGTGGCCATGCGCGTGGTGAAGATGCAAGTAATAAGGCAATCGAAACCCTAAAAGCCTTTATTTACAAGAATAATCATGCGTATAAAAATAAGGAACAATTATTGTTAGATGGTTTTGCTGAAGCCAATAAGGCTGTACATGCACTTCAAAATGAGCTACCGAATGGAATAATTTGCGGAACAACGTTAACTTGCACCCTTGTTTCGGATGGTGTTCTTTATTTTGCGCATGTTGGCGATACAAGAATTTATGTATCACGTGGAAAAAAAGACATTGAGCAGATTACTTACGATCATACTTATTTGTCGGAATTGGCTAGAAATGATTTTAAGACATTTATAGAATTGCAAGGAAACACAACGACTCGGGCGAATAACTATTTAACGCGTGCTATCGGACCGGAAGCATTTGTAGAACCGCAAGTAGGGCATTTTCGTTTAAAAAAGGAGGATTACGTCATTCTCCTGACAGACGGCGTGCATCGTTATGTGAAGCCATTTGATGTCCTTCACCTATTAAAAGAATCATCGAGCATTGTGCAGTTTACAAATATGATTTTTGATACAGCCTTAAAAAAGGGTGGTAAAGATAATTTGAGTATAATAATCGGTGTATTTCAGGAAGGAGGGCGACAATCATGAATGAATTATTGGGCGGACGCTATCAAATCATAAAAAAAATCGGAAGTGGCGGAATGGCTATTGTTTATTTAGCAAAAGACCTTTCGCTGGATAGAAACGTAGCTATCAAAGTCCTTCGTGATGAATATACCGAAGACAGTACTTTCCGACGCCATTTTCAAAAAGAAGCGGTAGCAATTGCGAAGCTTTCACATAACAATATTGTGGGTATTTATGATATTTTGACCGAAGGCGAAACAATGTGCTTGGTCATGGAGTATGTTGAAGGTGAAACGCTTAAAGATAAAATAAATCGAGATGGTGCAATTCCATGGCAATTGGCTGTAAAATATGGCATTCAAATTGCAAATGCGTTGTCATATGCACATGCAAATCAAATTATTCACAAAGATGTTAAAAGCCAAAATATCTTAATAGATAAAGATGATAATGTAAAAATAACTGATTTTGGGATTTCCCAAATGATGAATAATACCACTATTACACACAATAAAGGTGTACTTGGCTCTGCGCACTACTTTTCACCAGAACAGGCACGAGGGGAAAAACTATCTTATCATACAGATATATATTCTCTTGGGATTGTTCTTTACGAAATGTTGGTTGGTGAGCTGCCATTTACCGCTGAAAATCCGGTAAGTGTTGCATTAAAGCACATTCAAGAGCCGCCTAAATCAGTACATTCGATTATTCATGATGTACCGGAAAGCTTAAGCTTTATTGTTGCGAAATGTTTGGAAAAAAAACCGGAAAATCGATTTGCATCAATGCAAGCTTTATCAAGAGCCTTATCAAGTGTAACAGCTGATTCGCAAAATCGAGTGAAAGATAAAACAATGACCAAAGCAATGCCGATTACTGCTGCAGCCGTGACTGCCGGTGTTGCGAAAAAAGCTGTAGCAAAAGATAATTTGACGAAATCTGCTGTAAAAACACCAAAAGATTCTATGGTGAAAAAAACAGTAAATGCTACGGCGCCTTCTCCGGCAACTAAAGCTGCAAATACTGTTAAGAATAAAAAGCCAACTAATGGTAAGAACAAAAAGAAAAAATCAAACATTTTTGTATTGGCTGTGATTGTACTGTTAGTATTAGGTGCAACTATTTTTATTGCACAAAAGATTGCACCGCCGAGTGAGTTAACCGCACCGGATTTTAGAGGAATGACCTACGAAGAGGCTGAAAAAATGGCCAATAAACGAGGTCTTCTCCTTAACGAAGTAGGCAGTGAGTATAGTGAAACATACGATGAAGGTGAGATTATTTCTCAAACACCGAGCGAAGGAACTAATGTTTCAAAAGGAGACACCATCTCTGTTGTTATCAGTAAGGGTTCTCAGCAAACAAAAGTGCCGGATGTTCGCGGGATGACGCTTGAAGAAGCCGCAAAAGAGCTTGAAGAATGTGGATTAAAAGTCGGTAGTGTTATAGAGTCGTATAGCGATACCGTAAAAGCAGGAAAAATTATTTCTCAGGGGTATGAACCGGAAGTAATAATTGACCGTCAATCTGAAGTAAATCTAGAAATCAGTTTAGGGGAATCACCATATACAATAGTGCCGAACTGCGTTGGCAGTGACATTAATTCTGCTAAGGCAATGCTTGAACAGGCAAACCTTAAAGTGGGGAATATTACCTATAAAAAATCTGATAGCGATACCAATCTTGTCATAGAACAAAGTGTTGACTCTGGCAGTAAGGTAGATGAGTACACAACGATTGATTTGGTAGTAAGCTCTGGCAAGGCAGACGACGATGATGATGACAATGACGCTAAAGCGAAATCTCAACGTATTTCCTTCACAGCACCGGCATCGGGACAAATGGAAATCATTTTGACTGATAGTCAAGGAAGCAGAAGTGTTGAATTAAAGAGTGTTTCTGAAGGGGATTCAATTGCTGGCGTGTATGAGTATTATGGCCGTGGTGAATTTGTGATTAAAATTGCCGGTTCAGTAGTGGATACCATTCCGGTAAGTTAGGAGTTTGCATGATTGGAAGAGTGTTAAAAAAACATGGTGGCTTCTATAATGTAGCTACCAACGGTCAGATATATGAGTGCAAGCTTAGCGGAAAGCAAAAATACAAGCAAAAAGACTATATTGTTGCCGGTGATTTTGTTGAGTTTGACTTTGATGAAGGTGAAAAAGAAGCGCAGGGCTATATTACGGCGATTAAGCTACGGGAAAATTATATTCCGCGGCCGGGGATTGCCAACATAGATCAAATTTTGATTGTAGCGGCGATTAAGGAACCCAGCTATGATTTCTTGCTATTGGACAAATTGTTGAGTATTGCTTTTTATTATAGGTTAAAGCCAACACTGTGTTTTTCTAAAATGGATTTGGGAACAACAGCAAATCGTAATGAAGTCGAATCGTATTATAAAAATACCGGGATTTCGATTTTGTATTTGAGCCATGAAAATACATTGTCTGTGCTCGAAAATTATTTAAAAGGTAAAACAACAGTTTTGACTGGAAATTCAGGTGTTGGAAAATCTTCGATGATTAACAGATTGTTGGGAAGAGAAGTGCAAACGGTACAAGATATCAGCATGAAGTTGAATCGTGGGAAAAACACAACGCGCACAGCAGAATTCTTTTCTTATGCCAATGGCTTTATTGTCGATACGCCTGGATTTAGCGCATTGGATTTTACGCCGGAAATGACAAAATACGAATTAAAAGACTTATATCCTGAATATCATCAAATTGCCAATCAATGTAGATTCAATAACTGCGTTCACATCAATGAGCCGGATTGTGAAGTCAAATTAATGCTCGAACAAGGTGCTTTTTCGCAAGAAAGATACGAGAATTACAAAAAGCTATATCAAGAGCTTGTGGATCGAGAGAGGATGAGAAAATAACATGGAAAAGATTACGTTTTCGCCATCACTTTTATCAGCGGATTTTTCTAAAATTGCAGAGGAATTAAAAGATATCGAGGAAGCTGGTGCAACATGGATTCATTTAGATGTTATGGATGGGATGTTTGTGCCGAACATTACTTTTGGGCCGCCGGTGATAAAAGCAATGCGTCCTCATAGCAAAATCTTTTTCGATACGCATCTCATGGTGCATGAACCGATTAGATATGTGGAGGCGTTTGCTAAGGCAGGTGCTGAGTTAATTACTGTCCATAAAGAAGCAGTTAGTGATATCTCAGAAACCATCAAGAAAATCAAAGATAATAATTGTAAGGTGGGCTTAGCCTACAATCCGGGTACTTCATTAGATGGCATTGAAGCTTATTTGGCAGATGTCGATATGGTTCTATTGATGAGCGTTAATCCTGGGTTTGGCGGACAAAGCTTTATAGACATTACCGATAAATTACAAAAACTTGTTGAATTAAAGCAAGAAATGAACTTATCGTTTGATATCCAAGTGGATGGTGGTATTAATACTTCTACTATCGCATCTGTAGTGGAAAACGGTGCGAATATTATCGTTGCAGGTAGTGCAATTTTTGGTAAAGAAAACAGAAAGCAGGCAATGGAAGATTTGCTTGCAGCGATTGATGCGTAAGAAGGAGAATTATGAAATTATCAATTGACGCTATGGGCGGAGATAATGCTCCGGAAGCAATTGTAGCGGGTGCATGTGATGCGCTGAATAAATTCAATGCTATTGAAAAAATGTACTTGGTTGGAGATCAAGAAAAGATTAAACCCTTGATAGATGAAGGGGTGAAAGACCGTATTGAAATCATTCATACCGATGAAATTATTGCCATGGATGAGCATCCGGCGCAAGCCTATCGCCAAAAAAAGAATGCCTCCATTAACGTGGCATCTCGTTTAGTTAAAGAAGGAAAAGCTGATGCAATTGTTTCGGCTGGCAGTACAGGCGCCCAATTAGTAGCTGGTTTATTTGAAATTGGTCGATTGCGCGGCATTAAACGCCCGGCAATTGCTGCGCCGCTTCCATCGTTAACAGGTGTAAAAGTATTGTTGGACGCAGGCGCAAATACTGAAGTTACGGTAAAGAATATTGAACAATTTGCTTTAATGGGCTATTATTTTGCTAAAGTATTAAAAAAAGATAAGCGAGATTTAAAGGTAGCTTTGATAAATAATGGTACTGAAGAAACAAAAGGAAACACATTAACGCAAGAAGCGTATCAAGCATTAAAAAATAATGATAAAATTCCTTTCTATGGCAATCTGGAAGGTAGCGGTGTACTCACTTCCGATGTTGATGTATTGGTTTGTGATGGATTTACCGGAAATGTTGTATTGAAAACCTGTGAAGGTGCAGCGAAAGGAATGTTCTCGGCACTTAAAGATACTATTGGAAGTTCCTTGAGATACAAAATAGGGGGACTTTTATTAAAACCGGGATTGAAGGAAATTATGAAAAAGTATGACGCTAAGACAGTTGGCGGTTCCCCGCTTTTAGGCGTTAATGGTGTTAGTATTGTTTGTCATGGTAATAGTGATCGTGTTGCTTTTGCCAATGGGGTTAAAATTGCTATTGACTGTGTAGAACAAAAATTAGTCGAACAGATTAAAATGAACGTTTCGGAGGAATAGTTATGGTATTAGATAAGGTAAAAGAAATTGTTGCAAATCAAATGCGTATTGCTGTTGATGATGTGCATGATACTACTTCTTTTCGTGATTTAGAGGCTGACTCTCTTGATGTTGTTGAAGTTATCATGGCTGTTGAAAGTGAATTCAATATTATTCTGCCGGATGAAGTGGTAGAAACCTTTAAAAATGTAAGTGATTTGGCAAAATATATCGAAGAGCAACTAAGATAATTTGTAATCAGTTTATATTTGTGTTATGATAAATCTGTTGGAAAGAGTGGGGTAGCCCACTCTTTCGTGTTTATTGATGAAAAGGTGGTGAAGATATGAACAACGTTGAAAAATATATTTCCGAGAATTATGCTACTCTTATCAATGATTTTGGATATAGTCTCTATCACGTAGAATATAAAAAGAATCATAAAGAAATTTACTTAAGAATATTCATTGAACCGTCTGAGCAATTTTCCATGATGGATATTGAAGCATGCGAAAAGGTGAGTCGTGCATGCAGTGATGCGTTTGATAACGATGAGAAATTCCCAATCAAAGAAGCGTATATTCTTGAGGTATCTTCTCCGGGAATTGAACGAGAATTATATATTCCAGAACATTATCAACGCTACATTGGTGAAAAGGTACGCATACGTTTGTACAAAAGCATTAACAATAAAAAAGAAATGGTTGCAATCCTTAAAGCGGCAGATGATGACGGTGTTCAAATTGATGTTGACGGCGAAGTCATCGATTTAACATATAAAGATCTTTCTAAGGCGCAATTATATTGCGATTTTTAATTTGAGGTGGATAATGAATAAAGAATTTATCTTGGCTTTAAAACAATTAGAAAAAGAAAAGGGCATCGATGCTTACATTATTATGGAAGCTATTGAAGCTGCATTGATTTCTGCGTATAAAAAGAATTATGGCTCATTAATGAATGTAACCGTTCATATGGACCAAGAAACCGGTGACATTGAAGTGCTTGCAACAAAAGAAGTCGTTGAAGATGTTCATTCTCCACAAACAGAAATCTCTATTGATGAAGCCAAAGGCATTAAGTTTAATGTTGAAATTGGTGATTTGGTGGAAGTACCTGAATCACCAAAAGATTTCGGACGTATTGCTGCACAAACTGCAAAGCAAGTTGTGGTGCAACGCATCAGAGAAGCAGAACGTGGCATTATCTATGACGAATTTACCAGTAAAGAATCTGAAATTATCAGTGGTGTCATTGAACGGATTGAATCCGGTTCTTGCTATTTGAAGTTGAACAAAGCTGAAGCGGTGTTAACGCCTAATGAACAAATTCCTAATGAGGAATATTATGTTAATAAACGCATTAAAGCTTGCATTTTGGAAGTTAAAAAAGCACCAAAAGGGCCACAAGTTGTTATTTCTAGAACCAATCCTAAATTGTTATTAAGATTGTTTGAATTAGAAGTGCCAGAAATTAAAGACGGCTATGTTGTAATTAAATCCGTAGCGCGTGAAGCTGGCATGCGTTCTAAGATTGCGGTTCAATCTGTAAATGATGATATTGATGCTGTTGGCGCTTGTGTTGGTCCAAACGGTTCCCGTGTAAAGAATATTGTTGATGAGTTATGCGGTGAAAAAATCGATATTATTAACTGGGACGAGTCTCCGGACATTTATATTGCCGAAGCACTAAGTCCATCTTTGGTTATTGATGTTCTTATCGATGAAGAAAACAAAAAAGCTGTGGTTGTCGTTCCGGATAATCAATTGTCATTGGCAATCGGTAAGGAAGGTCAAAATGCACGTTTGGCGGCAAAATTGACCAACTGGAAAATCGATATCAAGAACCAATCTCAGGCAGATGAACAAGGCATCGAATATAACTATATTTTCTGCGATGAAGAACAATGTAATGGTGATGTGAATGCCTAAAAAACCTATTTTAAGGTCCTGCGCTATTTGCAGAGAAAAGAAAGAAAAAAATGAATTGCTTCGCATTGTGCGTTTGCCGGATGGGACTGTAGAAGTGGATCCAAGGGGCAAAAAACCGGGGCGTGGGGCATATATTTGTAAGAACGAAAAGTGTATAAAAAATGCACAAAAGCACCATCGGTTAGATGGCGCGTTAAAAACAGTAGTGCCAGATGACGTTTACGAGCAAGCAATGGAGTATAGTCAAAATGAGCAATGATATTCAGAAAATCTATATTTATCTAGGCTTTGCAGCAAGAGCGAAGAAAGCAAAAGCCGGTGAACAAGCAGCACTGGCGCATTTAAAAAAGCAAGATGTACACCTTTTGGTGATTTCGGAAACTGCACAACCAAAAGCCATAGAGCGTTGGCAGCGACGTGCGGAACAATACAATGTCCCATATATTATATTTGGTAGCCAAGAGGAGCTCGGAAGAGCGATAGGAACTTCCTATAAGACCATTATTGCTTTGACAGATGAAAAATTAGCAGATGCAATACTCTTATGTAATGGAGGTGCTCTATGGGAAAAATAAGAATTTATGAGTTGGCGAAAGAATTACATCAAGATTCAAAAACCATCATCGGTCAATTAAAGCAAATGAATGTGAATGTAAGTAATCATATGAGTACGATTGATTCGGAAAGCGCTGATAAAATTCGCTCACTTAACAGCAATCAAGCGCAAAATAACAAAAGTGCGAAGGAGGAGACGGCTATTAAGGAGTCCGCTTCTAAAAAAGAACCTCAAAAGAACGCGCATCAGGAAAAAGCGCAACATTCAAAAGAAAAGAATGAACGTCCAGTAGAAAACGCTAAGAAAGATAAAGGCGATAATGCGCATAAAAATGATGCTCAAACAAATCGAAAGAACAATAACAAAAAACCAGTAAAGAATAAGGCGCAATTTACCAATCAAGATGACGAATACAGTAGCGGTACAGGGAAAAAGAACCGTGACAATCGTAATCATTTTGGTAAAGGCAATAAAAATAGAAACAAGAAAAATAAAAAACAACAAGCGCCTCAAAAAGAAGTTAAAGATTTTGCTGAAGTACAACACCATGTTGTTATGGAACAAATGATTACTGTTCAAGACTTGGCAAAGCAATTAGGGAAGAAAGCATCCGAAGTAATCATGAAATTAATGTCTTTGGGTGTTATGGCAACTATGAACCAAGAACTTGACTTTGAAACCGCTTCTATCATCGTTGAAGAGTATGGTGCAACCATTGAATTGAAGCAAACCATGGAAGAAAATCTGCTTAGTGAAAACGAAGAAGAAGATCGCCCTGAAGATTTGGTAACTCGTCCGCCGGTTGTAACCATTATGGGTCACGTTGACCATGGTAAAACTTCCTTGCTTGACCAAATCAGAAATTCCAGCGTAACTTCCACTGAAGCCGGTGGGATTACTCAGCACATTGGTGCATATCAGGTTACTATTAATGGGCAAAAGATTACCTTCTTAGACACACCTGGTCATGAGGCGTTTACTGCAATGCGTGCACGTGGGGCGCAGGTTACTGACATTGCTATTCTTGTTGTTGCTGCAGATGACGGTGTTATGCCACAAACAATTGAAGCAATTGATCACGCAAAAGCTGCGGGTGTTCCAATTATTGTCGCTATCAACAAAATTGACAAGCCGGACGCTAATCCAGATAATGTTAAGACTGAATTGAGCCAATATGGGTTGATTTCTGAAGAATGGGGCGGCGATACCATTATGGTTCCTGTATCTGCCAAGAAAAACATTGGTATTAACGACCTCTTGGAAATGATTCTTCTTGTTGCTGAAATGGAAGATTTGAAAGCAAATCCAAAACGAAGCGCGCGAGGAAAGGTTGTTGAATCCAAGTTGGATAAAAATCGTGGTGCGACTGCGACATTGTTGGTTCAGAACGGGACTTTACACAACGGGGACTTCTTGATTGTTGGTTCTACTCAAGGGCGCATCCGTGCAATGTTCGACTATCATGGCAAGCCTATTGCTAAAGCCGGTCCATCTGTTCCGGCCGAAATCTTAGGGTTAAATGATGTGCCGGCTGCTGGGGATGATTTTGTTGTTGTTGCAAACGAACGTCTCGCTAAGCAGGTAGCAGAACAACGTTCTCAAGAAAAGCACCTCAAGGAAATTTCTCGTGGTGCAAAGGTTTCTTTGGAAGACTTGTTTACTCAAATTCAACAAGGGGACGTTCAAGAATTGAATATTGTTCTGAAAGCAGATACTCAAGGTTCTATAGAAGCTATTAAGCAATCCCTTGAAAAATTGAGCACTGATGAAGTTCGTGTTAACATTATTCGCACGGCAGTCGGTGGTATTCGTGAAACCGACGTAAGCTTGGCAATGGCGTCTAACGCAATTATCATTGGTTTCAATGTTCGCCCTGATGTCAATGCAAAGCGTTTGTCCGAAAAGGAACAAGTTGACGTTAAGACCTATAGCATCATTTATGAAGCGATTGATGATGTTAAGGCTGCTATGAGCGGTTTGTTGGCACCTGATATTAAAGAAAACGAACTGGGACAAGCTGAAATTCGTTCTATTATAAAAGTTCCAAAAGTCGGTAACATTGCCGGTTGTTATGTTACCGATGGTAAGATTACTCGTCATAGTAAAATTCGCGTATTGCGTGAAGGCATCGTTATCTACGATGGTGAAATTGCTTCCTTAAAGCGTTTTAAAGATGACGTTAAAGAAGTTGCAAGTGGCTATGAATGCGGTATTAGTCTTGAAAAATACAATGACTTCAAAGAGGGTGACATTTTAGAAGCGTATATCCTTGAAGAAGTAAAACGTGAATTATAATAGGAGTCGCCTATGTCTAAAAGAAATTTTCGTTTAGCCGGTGAAATCAAGCGTGATTTAACAGAGATTTTTGCAAATGAAATCAAGGATCCTCACATTGACTCCATGGTAAGTGTGACTGATGTTGAAGTATCTAATGATTTGAGTTATGCGAAAATATACGTGAGCAAGCTTGGTTCACAACGCGAGCGTGAAGAATTATTGGATGCTCTTACAAAAGCGAATGGTTTTATTCGTTCAGCGTTGAGCCAACGATTGAAAATTAGAAAAGTACCGGAATTGCGTTTCTTCTTAGATGATTCGCTTGAATATGGCGCTAAGATTGAAAAGCTTCTTAACGAGCTGGGAGATTGATCAGTGCAAAGAGTGTTTGATTTTCTAAAAGCGAACAAGGTAAATAACCTCGCCATCTTTTCTCATGTTAGAGGAGATGGCGATTGTTTAGGTGCTCAAACAGGACTGACAAGTGTTTTGCGCCAAGAAGGTTATAATGTTTCTATGTATAATCAAGATACACTGTCTGAAAACTACGCCTTTTTGAACGGGTTTTCAGAAATTAGTGTGTTCAATGACGAAACAATGCGGCCGGACATATGTATTGCTGTAGATTGTGCTTCATTTGAACGCATTGGTTTAACAGAGAACATGCTTTCAGAGTATCTGTGGATTAACATAGATCATCATGTGAGCAATACTATGTATGGTGCATTAAATATTATTGACGGATTAGCGTCTTCAACGTGTGAAATACTCAGCTTAATGTTGATTGAATCGGAAGTGCGCTTTTCCAAAGAAGTGGCCACTTCTTTATATAGCGGCATTAGCACGGATACAGGCTCATTTTTATATCCGAATGCATCGGCAAAAACATTTAGCTTGGCGGCTGCCTTATTGGAGGCGGGCGCTGATAAAAGCTTGGTGCAAATGAATATCTTTGAAAACACAAGCCGTAAGCAGATTGAAATTTATAAATATCTATATGCGAATATCCACTTCGAATTAAATGATGAAGTGGCATATTGTGTATTTACAAATGATGTAATGCGTGCAATGAAAGCGACTTCTGCTGATTTTGAAGGCGTTGTGACGTTAATCAAAGAAATTCATGGGGTAGAGTTGGCAATTCTTCTAACCGAATTAAAGCCGGGGTATAGTAAAATAAGCATGCGCACTAAGGCATTTTTTGATGCGAATAAATGTTGTCAAAAATTTGGTGGCGGCGGACATATTCGTGCATCAGGTGCTTCGTTAGAAGAGAAACCTGAAAAAGCAATTGAACGTGTATTGGCTGAAGTAAGAACACAATGGGAGGAACTTGGTCATGCCGAATAGTGGAATTTTATTAGTGGATAAACCAACAGATATGACCTCTCATGATTTGGTAAATATTGTTCGCAAAGTATTTCATACCAAAAAAGTTGGGCATAATGGTACGTTGGATCCGGATGCAACGGGCGTAATGGTATTGTGTATTAATCAAGCTACGCGATTGAACGAGTATCTTGTTGCAGATGAAAAATTTTATCGTGCTACAATAAAATTTGGTCAAGAAACCGATACACAAGATATATCCGGTGAAGTAATAAAGAAATGTGAAAAGCCGGCAACTGATATTGATGGGTTTAAGGCAGTGTTGGCAAGTTTTATAGGTGTTCAAGAACAAACACCGCCAATGTATTCTGCGATAAAAAAAGATGGGAAACCGCTTTATAAGTACGCGCGAGAAGGGATTGACATTGGTGAAATTCCAAAGCGTCAAATAGAAGTGCTTTCAATTGACTGCGTTTCCTATTCATGTGATGAAGCTGTTATTGATGTTCATTGTAGCAAAGGTACTTATATTAGAACCTTATGCCAGGATATTGCTCGTGCATTAGGAAGTTGTGGATGCATGGCAGCTTTACGCAGAATGCGGGTTGGCGCATTTGAGATTACGAGCTGTCATTCAGTTGAAGCGATTAAGGCAGCAGAATTTCCTTATGATTTATTGTTGCCAATGTCACAAGTGGTGTCATTTCCAAAAACTGTGCTTTCAACAGAGCTTATCTTAAAAGATTTAATGAATGGTAAAAAAATTCCTTTCGAAGGTATTGCACTATCGGAGCCTAAAGAAGGTCAACTTTGCCAAGCGATTTATCAAGATGAACTGATAGCAATTGGACGCTATGAAAATAAAATGTTCGTACCAAAAAAAGTATTTCATCTATGAGAGGTTTAGACATTGATTGTACATAATGGAACAAAAGGGATTGAACACAAAAGACGTGTCGTTGTTTTAGGAAATTTTGATGGGATTCATATTGGACATCAGAATTTGATTAAACAGGGTATAGAGCTGGCAAAAGAAAAAAATGCAGTATTAACAATTTTTACGTTCTATCCTCAATGGCAAGCGTTAAATAAAGCGGACTTTAAATATTTATTGTCTCAATCGGATAAGATGAATATGCTTGAGAAAATTGGCGTGGATGAAGTTATTACACAAGCTTGTGATACAGATTTTTCAAGCATTACAGCGCATGCCTTTATTCAAGATATTTTAGTGGATGTACTTAATGTATGTGGTGTTGTTGTTGGTTTTAACTATTCTTTCGGATACAAAGCCGAAGGGACGCCAGAACTTCTAAATGATGTATTAACGCCACAAGGAATCACGGTACATATAGAACCGCCATTTCAATATGCGGACAATATTGTGAGTAGTTCTTTGATACGCCGACAAGTTCGTGCTGGCAACATGTTGCTGGTAAAAGAATTGCTGGGATATTCTTATCATTTGTGCGGTGAAGTCGTGCATGGTGCACAGAATGGCCGTAAGATGAATTTTCCTACGGCTAATATTGATTATGATGAGTCATTAATGCTGCCGTCATTAGGAGTATATGCTGCAAAGGCTTGGTTGGTTAACGAACCGAACAAGAAATATAATGGGGTTTTAAATATCGGAACACGCCCAACGGTCGATGATTCTGAGAAAATAACTGTAGAAATTCATATGCTTGATTTTGAACAGCAAATATATGGCAAACAGCTGTGTATCGAAGTTCATCATTTTTTGCGCCATATTTCCAAGTTTAAGAATTTGTCAGAATTGAAATTGACTATTTCGATGGACGTCGTGAATGCAAAAAAATTCTTTGAGAAAGAAAGTTAAGGCTTGTATTACACGCCTAAAAACTATATAATACTATTGTTATGGTCCGCTGCTCAGTCATCAGCAACTCCGGCGGTGACTTAGGAGTCGGATAAATATAATTCTAGGAGGATATTAAAATGGCAATTGATGCAGCAAAGAAATCCGAAATTATTGAACAGTACAAATTACATGATGGTGACACCGGGTCTCCAGAAGTGCAAATCGCGCTCTTGACCTATCGCATTCAATATTTGACTGAACACTTAAAGACCAATAAGAAAGACCACCATTCCCGTCGTGGCCTCTTGAAGATGGTTGGTCATCGTAGAGCCCTTTTGGATTACTTAATGGATAACGATATTGAACGTTATCGTAACATTGTTAGTAAGCTCGGCTTGCGTCGATAATTTACTATGCTTACAAAGATGCTTGAGGATGTTTTTCAAGCATCTTTTTTTTCAATTTGTTACATGTTGAAGCATGAATACTATGATATAAAGAGAGGTAGCAATGGATACTATTATTAAAAAAAGTATGCTTCTTGCTGGCCGTGAGTTAAGTTTAGAAACAGGACATTTGGCTAAACAAGCCAATGGCGCAGTGCTTGTTCGTTATGGCGACACTGTGGTTCTTGTTACTGCAACAGCCAGCAAAGAACCTCGAGAAGGAGTAGATTTCTTCCCGCTTACTGTAGATTATGAAGAAAAAATGTACTCTGTTGGGAAAATTCCTGGCGGTTTCCTGCGTCGTGAAGGACGTGCAACTGAAGCTGGCACTTTGTCAGCGCGTTTGATTGACAGACCTATCCGTCCATTATTCCCAAAAGGTTATAGAAACGATGTACAGATTGTAGCAACTGTACTTTCTGTAGAACCAGATAACGAACCAGATATGTGTGCGATGATTGGTGCTTCTGCAGCTCTGCATTTGTCTAATGCTCCATTTTTGGGTCCTATTGCAGGCGTAAGTGTTGGTTTGGTTGATGATGAATTTATCATTAATCCTAACGTTGAACAACGTGAAAAGACTTTGTTGCATTTATCTGTGGCTGGGACTGCTGATGCAATTATGATGGTTGAAGCCGGCGCAAAAGAAGTACCTGAAGATACGATTCTTGATGCTATTATGTTCGGTCATAAAGAAATTCAACGTGTTGTCGCTATGATTGAAGCGTTCCGTGATGAAGCTTTAGAAGCTGGCATTGCACAAGAAAAATACGAACCAGAAGTCGTTGAATTGCCTAGTGAATTAGTGGCTGATGTAGAAGAGCAAGCAAAGGTTGCGTTGCGTGAAGCATTGCAAATCATTAACAAACAAAAACGCGATGAAGCGGTTAGCGAAGTAAAGGATCAAGCTGTAGAAGCGTTAATCGAAAAGTATCCTGAACAGGAAGCCGATTTGCGCGCCGCATTGGATGCCTTGATGAAGCAAATTGTTCGTCAATTGATTACTCTGGAACACAAGCGTCCGGATGGTCGTGCGGTAACCGAAGTTCGCCCTCTGACTTGCGAAGTTGACTTGTTGCCACGTACGCATGGGAGCGCTGTGTTCACTCGTGGACAAACTCAAATTCTTTCGGTAACCACATTAGGATCTTTACGTGACAATCAATTATTGGATGGGCTTGAACAAGAAGAGTCTAGAAGATATTTGCATCATTATAATTTCCCTCCATACAGCGTAGGGGAAACCCGTCCGATGCGTGGGCCAGGTCGTCGAGAAATTGGTCATGGCGCATTAGCTAGACGTGCATTAGAACCTGTTATTCCAAGTGAAGAAGAATTCCCATACACCATTCGCGTTGTATCTGAAGCTGTCGAATCTAACGGTTCTACATCTATGGGGAGCGTTTGCGGTAGCACATTATCTTTGATGGCTGCCGGCGTTCCTATTAAAAAGCCGGTCTCCGGTGTTGCAATGGGCTTGATTCGCGAAGGCGATGAGTTTGTTGTATTAACGGACCTTCAAGGGCTTGAAGATGCGTTGGGGGATATGGACTTTAAGGTTGCTGGGACTGTTGATGGTGTAACAGCAATTCAAATGGACATTAAGATTTCCGGGATTAGCAAGGCTATCTTGAAGCAAGCGCTTGCTCAAGCATATGATGGTCGTATGTTCATTATGAATGCAATGATGCAAGCGATTAACGAACCACGTAAGGAATTGTCTCCTTATGCGCCACGTGTTGAACAAATGAAAATTGATGTTGACAAAATCAAAGATGTTATTGGTAGTGGCGGTAAGACCATTAAGAAAATTATTGAACTTACTGGTGTTGAAATCGATGTCGAAGAAACCGGTATTATTCACGTTCTTTCTGCAGATGCAGACGCTTGTCAACGTGCAATGAAGATGATTGAAGATATCGTGAAAGAACCTGAAGTTGGCGAGATTTATGAAGGCAAGGTCGTAAAGATTATGGAATTTGGCGCATTCGTTAATATTTTGCCGGGTAAAGACGGGCTGGTTCATATTTCTCAACTTGCCAAAGAACGCGTGAAGAAGGTAGAAGACGTAGTAAGCGTTGGTGATATTGTACGTGTTAAGGTGAGTGAAATTGATAAGCAAGGTCGTATTAATCTTTCTATGAAAGCACTTTTGTAATATAAGTACGTGAGTGAATGACGTTTTATCTAATTAAACGAGTTTATATAAAAGCCGTTCTCCATTTGGAGAACGGCTTTTATAATTTAAAAATAAATAATGATTTTTACATGAAAAACAAAAGTTTATGGTTGACAGACATGCAATAAAAGATTAGTATAGGAGATGTCTTCTCGACGCAATATTGTCGATGAGTCAGGGACAATTGATGTGAAAATTAGTCCGTGATTTGTGGATGATTTTGTGCGAGATATTGGATTACAATTGAATATAGCAGATGATTTTCTTAGGGGAATGGCGCAAGCCTGCCGAAGGAGTAAAACTCTCAGGCGTCTGTAAGCAGATGGGGACTAAGAAAGGATGTGACTCTGGAGAAGCTCATTAAATTGAGGACCGAAGGTGCAAGGCAAAGTGATGCCGAATCTCTCAGGTAAAAGTACGGAGCCAAAGAATGGCAAGCATAAAGGTGTTTGCTTTTCTTTTGGACGTCAAAACTTCTTCGGAGCAGCTAATTTGGTTGTTCCGTTTATTATTTTTAGGGGGAATTAAAAAAATGGTAGAATCTTTAGAAGCGTTTTTGTTGCCGATTGCTCAGACAATCAACACCTATTTATCAAATTATATTTTGGTATTTTTGTTATTGGGTGTTGGCCTGTGGTATACTTTAAAAACACGTTTTATTCAAATTAGATGTTTTGGTGAAGGTATGAAAAACGTGTTTGGTAACTTGTCTTTGCGTGGTGGTAAGCAAGAATCCGGAATGAGTTCCTTCCAGGCTCTTGCGACTGCTATTGCAGCACAAGTTGGTACAGGTAACATTGTAGGTGCATCCGGTGCAATCTTGGTTGGGGGACCAGGCGCTATTTTCTGGATGTGGCTGATCGCATTCTTCGGGATGGCAACAGTATATGCTGAAGCAACACTTGCTATTCAAACCCGTCAAATTGACCAAGACGGGAATATCAAAGGGGGCCCGGTTTACTATATTCGCGAAGCTTTTAAAGGCGGATTTGGTCGATTCATGGCTGGCTTCTTTGCGGTAGCAATTACTTTAGCACTTGGCTTTATGGGTTGCATGGTTCAAGCGAACTCTATCGGTTCTACGTTTAATACCGCATTCGCAATTCCAAGCTGGATTGTAGGTGCAATTCTTGTTGTATTCTGTGCAGCAATTTTTTTTGGTAGTGTTCACCGTTTAGCGTCTGTTGTAGAAAAGCTTGTTCCTATCATGGCTGCAATTTTCTTGGGTGGCGCTATTATTGTATTAGTTGCAAGATACCAATATATTCCTGAAACCTTTGGCATGATTTTTGGCTATGCGTTCCATCCGGAAGCTATCATTGGCGGGGGATTCGGTTTTGCAATTAAAGAAGCTATTAGCCAAGGGGCTAAGCGTGGTCTTTTTTCCAATGAAGCTGGTATGGGTTCTACACCTCACGCGCATGCACAAGCAAATGTTAAGAATCCGCATGAACAAGGCGTTGTAGCTATGGTTGGGGTATTTGTTGATACCTTTGTGGTATTAACCTTGAATGCATTAGTTATCATCTCTACCTTATATACCGAAGATGGCCCACTTCATGAATGTGGTGCAGCGACTGCATTAAGTGATACTTTGAACAAAACCAATCTTGCGCAAACCGCTTTTGGCACTGTGTTTGGAGAACAATTTGGGAATGCATTCGTTGCAATTTGCCTTTTGTTCTTTGCTTTCTCCACAATATTAAGTTGGAACTTATTTGGTAAGATTAATGTTAGCTATCTTTTCGATGACAATGCTGTTCCGGTATATTGTGTAATCGCATTAGCATTTATTTTTGTCGGGACATTGGTATCCAATGACCTTGTATGGGAATTGACTGATATGTTTAACAATCTTATGGTAATCCCTAACACCTTGGCACTCTTTGCATTGACCGGAGCTGTTGTGGCATCTGCTAAAAAGTATAGTCATCGTTCTAAATAAGAAAAAATAGTAATAAAAAACTGTGACTTTGTGAACTGACCCTCAATTGTTAGACTTAAAAATCTAACGATTGGGGGTCATCGCTATATAGTCACAGTTTTTTTGTTTTTGTAAGAAAAAAGCGATGCACATCATTGATTGATGATATGCTTCGCTTTCCTGATTAAAATTTCAAAGTAGCAAAAAGGTCATCGATGGTTTCGGCACGACGAATCATTTGCACAGAGTGGTCTTCGTTTAAGAGCAATTCGGCAGAACGTAATTTAGCATTGTAGTTAAAGCCCATAGAATGGCCGTGAGCTCCGGCGTCATGAATGACGAGGATATCCCCTTCTTCAATGGCAGGAAGTTCGCGTTGAATAGCGAACTTGTCGCAGTTTTCGCAAAGACTGCCTACAACATCATAAATATGATCAGCAGGAGCGTTTTCTTTGCCAAGAACAGTGATATGATGATAAGCTCCATACATCCCTGGACGCATTAGATTTGCCATACTTGCATCAACACCAATGTAATTACGGTAGGTATCTTTGTGATGGATGGCCTTGGTTACTAAATAGCCGTAAGGGCCGGTAACCATACGGCCACATTCGAGCATTATTTTGAGTGGAGCAAGACCGGCAGGAACGATGATTTCTTCATACATTTTTTCAACAAGACTAGATACATATTCAAGATCCATTGGCTCTTGTTCCGGTTTATAAGGAATACCGATACCGCCACCGAGGTCAACAAATGAAACGCGCACGCCGGTTTCGTTATAAATATCAACGATGAGTTCAAACATCATTTTTGCGGTTTCAGCAAAGTATTCCGGATTGAGCTCATTAGATACAACCATGGTATGAAGGCCGAATTTTTCGCAACCTTTTTCTTTGCAAAGCGCATAGGCTTCAATGATTTGTTCCTTAGTTAAACCATATTTTGCTTCTTCCGGTTTACCGATTAATTCATTGCCATCACGCAATGGACCTGGATTGTAACGGAATGAAATGGTTTTTGGTAATTGATGCTTGCGTTCAATGTATTCAATGTGACTAATATCATCAAGATTTAAGATTGCGCCTAGCTTTAATGCATAGTCATATTCTTCCATAGGTGTGTTGTTACTGGAGAACATGATGTCTTCGCCAACAATACCAACTTGTTCAGAAAGAATTAATTCGGGAAGAGAGCTGCAGTCGGTACCGAGTCCTTCTTCTTTGAAGATTTTCAAAAGGGTAGGGTTCGGTGTTGCTTTTACCGCAAAATACTCTTTGAATTCAGGTGCCCAACTAAAAGCTGCTTTCAAGCGACGAATATTATCAATAATGGCTTTTTTGTCGTAGATGTGAAATGGGGTAGGGTAGGTTTCAATAATCTTTTCCATTTCTTCTTTTGAAAAAGGAACTGTTTTATTTGACATACTATTGCCTCCTATATTAAAGATAAAATTAGAATAAATGAATCTGTGAATTGTGTCAAGTTGTAGAATAGCATAAGAAATGAAAAAATGGCATAATCATTCATCTTAATAGAAAATGGATAAACTATTAAAATGTGCATATAAAGATTAGAATTAGAAAAATATGATATTTCGCTTAAATTGCAGAACGTATATTAATGCAAAGTGCTGAATAGATAGAAGCAAGTATATGGGCGTTATGGTAAAGTTTTTGACGATGGTACGGGACCATGTTATACTAACAGGTAGTCTAATCTTTTAGATGAAAATGGAAAATAGTGTTTCAACAGATAGTAGGTGATTTAATTGAGCGAACCTGAAGTAAATGAAAAGGCAAGCATTCTCAAGGATTATATTCTGCCAGTAATTATTGCGTTGGCAATTGTAGTGGCAATAAGAACGTTCCTATTAGGGATGTTTTATGTACCGAGTGAATCTATGGTGCCAACATTAGAAGTGAATGATCACGTGGTTGCAACAAAACTATCCTATAAAATGCATGAACCGGAACGTGGCGATGTTGTAGTTTTTAAGTATCCGATAAATGAAGAGCAAGGCTTAAAAGAGGTTGATTACGTCAAACGCTTGATAGGTCTTCCGGGAGAAACGTTGGAAATAAAAGACAATACTGTGTATATTAACGAAATGCCATTAAAAGAATCATACCTTAATGCAGGAACGGATATGCCAAACTATGGCCCGATTACAATTCCTGAAGGAATGTACTTTATGATGGGTGATAATCGTAATAATTCGAGCGACAGTCGCGAATGGGGTTTCGTTTCTGAAGAATATTTGATTGGGAAGGCACAATTTATCTATTGGCCTTTTGCCCACCTAGGAGGTTTGAACTAATGGATATTCAATGGTTTCCTGGTCATATGGCCAAAGCGAGAAGGGTCATTGAAGAAGAATTGCGCTTGGTAGATGTAGTCATTGAATTGGTCGATGCGCGTATTCCGGAAAGCAGTCGCAATCCTCTGTTGGGGCAAATTATTGGTAATAAGCGTCCGCGCCTTATTATCTTAAATAAAGCAGACTTAGCAGATCCTGATCGTACTCAGTACTGGATAAAAAAATATACGAATAATAAAAATTTGGCTATTTCAGTGAATTCTACAAGCGGTCGTAAAAAACTTATCCAAACTGTTGTCGATGCATTACATTCATTAACTGAAGCAAAGCGACAACGATATATAGAAAAAGGGGCAACTAATGTACCAATTCGCGTGATGGTAGTTGGGATTCCTAACGTGGGGAAAAGTACGTTCATTAACATGCTTCTGGGCAAAGGGGTTGCAACGACTGGCAATAAACCTGGGGTTACCAAGGGGAAACAATGGGTGCGCTTAACCGATGATATCGAACTTTTGGATACGCCAGGGATGCTTTGGCATAAATTTGAAGATCAAGAAGTAGGTTATAAGCTTGCGATGACAGGCGCTATCAGTGATGAAGTGTTTGTTTGGGAAGAAATTGCTTTTAGATTTTTGAAGATTGTTCAAGAAAAATATCCGAAGCAACTTGCTGAACGCTATGAGTTAGGCACGGAAGAAGTTGGTTTTATGGATACATATGAAATGATGCAAGCCATCGGGCGTAAGCGTGGTGCTATTGTTCGAGGAAATAAGGTGGATGATTTAAAAACAGCACATATTATTATCAAGGATTTTAGAGATAATAAAATTGGTCGAATAACGTTGGAATAGGGGAGAGAATCAAGCGTGTTATTGCAAGATTTAATGAAAGCGTATCAAGCATATGCTGATAAAGAAGTAGAGCTTAATGGTTGGGTTCGTACTGTTCGTAAATCAAAAGAATTTGGGTTTATCGAGTTAAATGATGGGACGACCTTAAATAACGTGCAATTGGTATATAGCAATGAGCTTGAAAATTTTGATGCTATTGGTCACTTGACAGTAGGTAGTGCGATACATTGCAAAGGTATTCTTAAATGCACTGAAGGTGGAAAACAAGATTTTGAAATCCAAGTGACAGCATTGGATATTTTGAATCAAGCGCCATCTGACTATCCTTTGCAAAAGAAACGTCACAGTTTTGAATATTTACGGACACAAGCACATTTGCGCCCACGTACCAATACTTTTTCTGCAGTGTTTAGAATGCGCTCTGTAATTGCTTACGCAGTGCATCAATTTTTCCAAGAGCGTGGATTTATTTACACACATACACCGATAATTACAGCCAGTGATGCAGAAGGCGCAGGGGAAATGTTTAATATTTCCGCAGGTGACGATAAAGAGTTTTTTGGTCGTCCGGCTAATTTATCAGTAAGTGGTCAGTTAAATGCAGAAGCGTATGCACTTGCATTTCAAAATGTCTATACCTTTGGCCCAACATTTCGTGCAGAAAATTCCAATACTACTCGACATGCCGCTGAATTTTGGATGATTGAACCAGAAATTGCCTTTGCCGATTTGAATGATGACATTCAATTGGCAGAAGACTTCATTAAGTTCATGATAGAAAGTGCATTTAGTCGCTTGCCGGATGAGATGGACTTTTTCGACCAACGCATTGAAACAGGGTTAATTGCTCGTTTAGAAGCGATAAAGAATGCAGAATTTGTAAGAATGGATTATACTGAAGCTGTAGACTTGCTTAAAAAGTCTAATAAAAAGTTTGAGTATCCGGTTGAGTGGGGTATCGACCTCCAAAGTGAACACGAGCGTTTCCTAACAGAAGAAATTATTAAAGGACCGGTATTTTTGACGGATTATCCAAAGGATATCAAAGCGTTCTATATGCGTATGAACGATGATAATCAAACCGTTGCTGCGGTAGATTTATTAGTACCGGGCATTGGCGAAATTATTGGTGGAAGTCAACGTGAAGAACGCGTGGATCGATTGATTGCACGAATGGAGCAATTAGGTATGGATACCGATGCGTATGATTGGTATTTAGATTTACGTCGCTTTGGCGGTGTAAAGCATGCCGGATTTGGTGTTGGCTTTGAAAGATTGTTAATGTACCTGAGTGGAATGAGCAATATTAGAGATGTTATTCCATTCCCACGCACACCAGGTTCAATTTTATTCTAAGGAGTAGATAATATGGCTAAAGATGCAACTTTTGATATTGTTTCGGAAGTAAATATGGCTGAAGTGACCAATGCAGTGAACCAAGCTGAAAAGGAAATCAGTCAACGCTATGATTTTAAAGGTGTTAATACTGAAATCGTTCTCGAAAACAATGGCTTAAAAATTACAACCGGTGATGATATGCACTTAAAGAGTGTGGTGGATATTCTTCAATCTAAATTCATCAAACGCCAAGTGCCAATTGATAATCTTGAATACGGTAAAGTTGAAGCTGCTGCCGGTGGTAGTGTGCGCCAAATGGTGACCATTAAACAAGGAATTGAAAAAGATTTAGCGAAGAAAATTTCTAAGGATATTAAAGATAGTAAGCTTAAGGTGCAAACCCAATATATGGATGACAAGATTCGTGTGAGCGGGAAAAAAATTGATGATTTGCAAGCAGTTATTGCCAGCTTGAAAAATAACGATTATGGTATCAGTTTGCAATTTAACAACTTTAGATCTTAATATTAAAAGGACGAGGTTTCTTTGAAAAAAGAAGCCTTGTCCTTTTGCGTTATCACAGAGAAACGTTGCTACAAACTGTACAATCATTAAGACTCATAATTCATTATTTTGTGTTGCAAATTATTTAATTATGAGTCATAATAGTATTATGCGAAAGTGAAAGGAGGAGAAGTCTTATTCGACTCAATGAAAAACAACTACAAATTCTGGATATTGTAAAATCACAGAGTCCGATTACCGGTGATAAAATTGCTACTTTAATGCAAACGACACGTGCTTCCTTGCGTTCTGATTTAACATTTTTGACGCAATTGGGTTTATTGGAAGCTAGACCGCGCGTTGGCTATTATTATAGTCAATCTCGACAAGGATATGACATTTACATGAAAATGATTCAAATGTCAGTATCCGATTACCAAAGTATGCCGGTGGTCGTGAACGAGAAGGCAACGGCCTATGATGCACTTGTATCGTTGTTTATTAATAATATTGGCACTTTGTTTATTGTCAATGAAGAGGGTCTATTGGAAGGGGTTCTTTCACGAAAAGACCTTCTTAAATTAGCAATCGGTACAACAGATATGCACAAAGTACCGGTGAGTGTAATCATGACCAGAATGCCGAATCTTATTATGACTACTCCTGACGAAAGTCTGTGGAACGCAGCACAAAAATTAATTACGCATGAAATTGATGGGTTGCCGGTTGTAAAAAAAGTTGGTGAAGATCAATTTGAAGTATTAGGCCGGTTTACCAAGACAAATGTGGTGCGTGCTTTTGTTGATATAGGCTATGGATATGCAGGAGAAGAATTGTAATGGATCAAGTTCAAAAAGTATTGGTTTATATCTTATCGGATTCTATTGGAGAAACGGCGCAGTATGTTGCACGTGCTGCAGCAAACCAATTTCCTGGGATTGAAGTGTCTTACAAACACATTCCGTTCGTAGAAGATACTGCATACATTACTGATGTATTAGAGCGTATTAATCCTAAAGACAGCATTTTGATGTTTACCTTGGTGGTCGAACATTTAAAAGAATATGTGATTGAATTTTGTGAGAGTCATGGCATTAAATATTGTGACGTGTTAAGCAGTCCATTTTATGCTTTTGAATCTCTAACCGGAATTAAACCCGCGGGGCGGCCTGGACTTATTCAGAGAATGGACGAGAGCTATTTTAAGAAAATCGAAGCCATGGAATTTGCGATTAAATATGATGATGGTAAAGACGTTAGAGGAATAGAAAACGCCGACCTTATCTTAGTTGGAGTTTCCAGAACTTCAAAAACGCCGCTTTCTATGTATATGGCTTATCGAGGCATTAAAGTAGCTAATGTACCATTGGTTCCCGAGGTAAAAGTAAGCGAAAGATTATTTGAAATTCCAAAAAACAAAATCATTGGCTTAACAATTCAACCGGATATTTTGGGGGAAATTCGTCATGAGCGTGTGAAAGGATTGGGTGTAACAAGTACCACCGATTACACAGATCTTGGTAGAATTTTAGATGAACTAGAGTATTCCGAGAAAATTATGCGCCGTATCGGCTGTCCGGTGATTGATGTAACTCATAAAGCTGTAGAAGAAACAGCAAGTATCATTCTGCAAATTTATTATGACAGAGGAGAGAATATCATTGGCTAAGAAATTTGTTTACTTATTTGAAGAAGGTAATAAAGATATGCGTGCTCTCTTGGGTGGGAAGGGCGCAAACTTGGCAGAAATGACCAAGATTGGTTTACCCGTTCCGCAAGGGTTCACAATTACCACTGAAGCTTGCAATGAGTTTTTTGATGCACAACGTCAATTGCCGGAAGGCCTTTTGGATGAAGCATGGGCTGCCATGGCTAAATTAGAAGAAAAAACCGGTAAAAAATTCGGCGATGCAACGAACCCTCTTTTAGTATCTGTTCGTTCCGGGGCTGCAATTTCCATGCCTGGGATGATGGACACCGTATTAAACCTTGGTTTGAACGACGTAACTGTTGAAGGGTTTGCAGCGCTTACCGGCGATGAAAGATTTGCGCTCGACTGTTACCGCAGATTCATTCAAATGTACTCTAACGTTGTTATGGGGATTGATTCCTATAAATTTGACGATTTAATTGAAAGAATCAAAGAAAAACAAGGTGTTAAAGATGACTATGAATTGAATGTTGATAGCCTTAAAGAATTGATTACCCTCTATAAAGGGTTGGTTAATAAAGAAAAAGGATTTGATTTTCCACAAGACCCAAAGGAACAATTAACTTTGGCGATTACTGCGGTATTTGAATCTTGGGGCAATAACCGTGCAATTGTGTATCGTCGTATTAATAAGATTCCTGATAATATCGGTACTGCTGTAAACGTACAATCTATGGTGTTTGGTAACATGGGCCCTACATCCGGTACAGGGGTTGCATTTACCCGTAACCCAGCAACTGGGGTTAGCGAATTATATGGGGAATACCTTATCAATGCGCAAGGGGAAGACGTTGTTGCCGGTATTCGTACCCCACAACATATTTCTCGCTTGCAAAATGATTTGCCCGAAGCTTTCAAGCAATTTAACGAAACCTGCCAATTGTTGGAAAACCACTACAAAGATATGCAGGACATTGAATTTACCATTGAAAACGGAAAACTCTTTATTCTCCAAACCCGTAATGCAAAGCGTACAACTGCGGCAGCAGTTCGTTGCGCAGTAGACATGTATAAGGAAGGGATTATTGACAAGGATACTGCAGTATTGCGTATTGACCCACAACAATTGGATCAACTGTTGCACCCAAGCATTGACCCTAAGGCTGAACTTAATGTTATCGCAACCGGTTTACCTGCATCTCCAGGTGCGGCTAGTGGTGCTATCGTATTTAATGCAGATGAAGCTGAAAAACGTGGCGAAATGGGCGATAAAGTTATTCTCGTTCGCAATGAAACAACCCCAGATGATATCCATGGGATTGTTACCGCTCAAGGTGTATTGACCAGTCGTGGTGGGATGACCAGTCACGCTGCTGTTGTTGCACGCGGGATGGGTCGTTGCTGTGTGTGTGGTTGCGAAGCTTTGAAGCTCGATGTTGAAAAAGGCACAATGACTGTCGGTGATCTTGTTCTTAAAAAAGATGATATTATTACCATTGATGGTTCAAATGGTAATGTTATCTTAGGTGAAGTACCAGTTATTCCACCTGAAATTGGCGATGATTTCCAACAAATACTTGATTGGTGCGACGAAATCACTCGTGAAAATGGCTTGGGTGTTCATGCAAATGCCGATAACCCACGTGATGCACGAAAAGCACTCGAATTTGGGGCAACCGGTATTGGCTTATGCCGTACTGAACATATGTTCATGGAAGTTGAACGTCTGCCAATCGTTCAAGAAATGATTCTGGCTCCGGACGAAGAAGCTAGAAAAGAACCACTGAGCAAACTGCTCGTTTTCCAACAAGCGGATTTCTATGGCATTTTGGATGCGATGCAAGGTCTTCCAACCACCATTCGTTTGTTGGACCCACCATTGCATGAATTCTTGCCTAACATGGAAAAATTGATGCTTGAAATCAATGACATGAAGCATACTGGTGGTGATGCGAAAGTTATTGAAGAAAAAGAAGAGCTTCTTAAAAAAGTAAGATCTTTGCACGAAATGAATCCAATGCTAGGTCATCGTGGCTGTCGACTTGGTGTGACCTATCCTGACATTTACAGAATGCAAGCGCGCGCAATTCTTCAAGCAACCGCTGAGCTTCTCAAGGAAGGAAAGGATATCCACGTAGAAATTGAAATTCCATTGGTTATTGATCCGAAGGAAGTTGAAATTCTCCGTGCTGAAATTGATGATGTTGCAAAATTAGTTATGGAAGAGCAGGGCATTGAAATTCCATACAAGGTTGGTGCAATGTTAGAATTGCCTCGCGCTTGCTTGCTCATCGATGAGCTTGCTGAACATTGCGATTTCTTTACCTTTGGCACCAATGACTTGACTCAAACTACATTGGGTTTCTCTCGTGACGATGCTGAAGGCAAGTTTATGCCAATTTACTTGCAAAAGAAAATTTTGAAAGACAATCCATTCGCTGTTCTTGATAGAAAAGCGGTTGGCTTCTTGGTAGAACATGCTGTGCGTAACGGTAAAGGCGTGAAAGAGGAATTGACTTTCGGTATTTGTGGTGAACATGGTGGCGAACCAAGCTCCATTGAATTCTGCCATGAAGCAGGATTAACCTTCGTAAGTTGCTCCCCATATCGTGTGCCGATTGCACGTGTTGCTGCTGCTCAAGCACAAATTAAAAAACCACGATAATTAAATTAAAAATTTACAAGGGCTTTCTATCAATTTGATGGAAAGCCCTTGTTTTTTTGTGATTATTTTAGTAATAATAATGTATGATAAATTTATAATTTGTATTCGGAGGTGGTACGATATGATTAGAGAACATCTTGAAGCGCAGGAAGCGCTTGTTTTATCGCCATATGCGACATTAGCGCAGGACAGTCGCGGAAGGCAACGACCGGAAGAGGAAGAGAGTGTTCGAACATGCTTTATGCGCGACAGAGATCGAATTATTCACTCAAAAGCGTTTAGACGACTTAAGCATAAAACGCAAGTATATATCTCACCGGGAAATGATCATTATCGTACACGATTAACGCATACTTTGGAAGTGAATCAGATTGCAAAAACGATTGGCCGAGCATTAGGACTGAATTGTGATTTGATTGAAGCGATTGCCCTTGCCCATGATGTTGGGCATACACCTTTTGCACATTGTGGCGAGAACGTACTAAACCAATGTATGCCACATGGTTTTAAACATAATTTGAATAGCGTGAGAGTGCTTTCAAAAATTGAAAAACATGGAGAGATGAGAGGACTGAACCTTTCGTGGGAAGTGTTGGATGGAGTGGCACATCATAGTGGCTTTAGCAAAAATACCACCCATGCAGCGACATTGGAAGGGCAAGTCATTCGTTTGAGTGATAAGATAGCCTATGTGCAACATGATATTGATGATACCATTCGCGCCAATATTTTTAGTGAAGGAGATTTGCCAAGAGAATATACCGATGTATTGGGGGTAAATTTAAGTGATCGAATAACGACACTTGTCAATGACCTAATTAATCAAGGACTAATTATTATGTCCGACGCTTGGGAAGAGGAACGTGTTTTAGGTTTTAGTCCAGATGTAGATAAGGCGTTGCGCGGGTTGCGTTCCTTTATGTTCGATGAAGTATACCAAGGCGAGGTTTGTTCTTTAGAACGTGAACGTGCGAGTTTTATTGTGGAATTCCTTTTTGATTATTTTATGAAGCACGTTGAAAAAATGCCTGAATTCTATCAAGAAGTAGCAAGCAATGAGGGCAAAGAACGTGCAGTGGCAGATTATATTTCGGGGATGACAGATAATTATTGTGTGGAAATCTTTAAGGATTTAACAATACCGCGGTCTTTTATTCGTGAAAACGCTGTACTTTAAACGTAAAAAATGATATAATAAAACGAATATCGGTTTTTGACAGTTGCTGCATGTTAAAAAGGAGGCCTACCATGAGTGAGTCAAGGGGGAGAATTCCGCAAGAGGTTATCAATGAAATCATTGATCGTGCAGATATTGTAGAGGTTATTGGCCGATATGTACCATTGAAAAAGCAAGGGCAGAACTACACCGGTTTATGCCCTTTTCATAATGAAAAAACACCGTCCTTTTCTGTTTCACCAAGCAAACAGATATTTCATTGCTTTGGTTGTGGCATTGGTGGCAATGTGTTTAAATTTTTAATGGAAATTGAGCACTTAACATTTCCGGAAGCAGTAAGAAAGCTTGCTGATGAAGTTGGTGTGAAAATTCCGGAACAAGAACAAAGCGAAAGCAATAGGCGAGCCATGCAAAAACGCAATCGCTTATTGAAATGGAATGAATTTGCTGCGTTTTATTATCAAGCAGTTTTACACTCAAACAACGGTGAAATATATCGGAACTATCTAGATAAAAGACAGCTCACTGAGGAAACTATCAACAGATTTCAGTTAGGTGGTTGTTTAGATGGTTGGAGTGGCCTTTATACTTATTTAAAGAAGAAAGGAGCAACCGATACTGACTTGCTTGAATTAGGCTTGGTGAGCGCACGAAATAATGGGAATGGATGTTACGATCGTTTCAGAGAGCGATTGATATTTCCTATTAAGGATGCAAATGGTCATGTTGTCGCTTTTGGTGGTAGAATTATTGATGCTGAAAAAGCACCGCAAAAGTATATGAATTCCCCTGACAGTGATATTTTTCATAAAGGGAAAATGGTCTATGGCCTAGATATGAGCAAATCGGATATTCGTGCCACAGATCAAGTAATTATAGTGGAAGGATATATGGATGTGATAGCTTGTCATCAGGCGGGCATTTCAAATTGTGTAGCACCTTTAGGGACAGCACTGACTGAAGACCAGATTAAACTATTAATGCGATATACCTATAATTTCGTAACAGCCTTTGATGGCGATAGCGCAGGTATACGAGCTACAATGAAAAGCATTGATTTAATCGAAAATTCCGGTGGTAAGGTTCGTATATTGGCGATACCGGATAATAAAGACCCTGACGAATACATTAAGGCTTATGGTATCGAAGCATTTAAACAGTTATTAAACGGAGCTTCCAATAGCTATTTGTTCCGTTTGCAGCAATTTCAAAAACAGCATCCTGGGGATAGTATTGATGTCAAGCTTGACATACTATATGATGTGCTTCCCTATCTTGCACGAATGCGGCATCAAGCGGAAATCGAAGTGGCTATAAAAAATACTGCAGAGCAATTGTTTTTGAGTGAGCAAGCAATTAAAACTGAACTAAATGCGTATCGACGAGGAAAAAATAGAAGAGAGCGTTCTTATGGCAGTGATGCACAATCCGATATGCAAGACAATCGATGTATGGAACAATATCCTAAAAATGAGGTGACGTTACTTAACGGGTTGGTTGCTTTCCCTGATTATTGTGAAAAAGTAGAACTGGCAGGTGGGGTAAAATTATTTCAGTCACCGTTGCGTGATATTTACCAAGCGTTCTTTAAGCAATATGAGCAGGCAAAAACTATCGACGCCTCACGATTGAGTGTAGAACTCAGCAGTCTCTATGCACAAGCATGTATGAAAGCAGAAAATATAATAGAAACTGCATTGCGTCAAGAGGAAATAGCCGGTATTTTAGAACGAGCAATTGTTGAACTGCAGTACGACTTAATTAATAAGCGCTACAAAGTGCTTTTAAATAAAATTGGATCTTTAGAGAAGGGTGGATTATCCGACGATATGGAGCAAGCTTTGATTGAATTAGAAGCGGTACGTCAGAAAAAAACTCAAGTCGAAGACAAAATGAGAGGAGACAAGCAATAATGGCAGAAAAAGCGAAAGATGGATCAAAAAGAGAGAATGCTAAACAAGCCATTGTGCAATTATTGGCTCTTGGTCAAAAAAAGGGTGAACTTACCTATGAAGAAATAGGTGATGCCCTTGGCAAAATGGATCTTTCTCCAGATGAAATGGAAATCTTGTTTGAACAATTAAATCAAATTGGGATTAACTTGAAGGATGGCGATAGCGAACCAAGTGACGATGATATAGAACCAACAGAAGACGACTTCAAAAATGTAGAAGAAGATGAAGAAATCGAATTGGACCTCTCTATTCCTGATGATGTGGGCATTGATGACCCGGTTCGTATGTATTTGAAAGAAATTGGCCGCGTGCCATTGTTGAAAGCCGATGAAGAAGTTGAATTGGCGCGTCGTATGCAAGAAGGCGACGAAGAAGCAAAAAATCAGCTTGCAGAAGCGAATCTTCGCCTGGTAGTCAGTATTGCCAAACGCTATGTTGGGCGCGGTATGCTGTTCTTGGATTTAATTCAAGAAGGTAATTTGGGGCTTTTGAAAGCTGTTGAAAAGTTCGACTATAAAAAAGGCTTTAAATTCAGTACATATGCAACCTGGTGGATTAGACAAGCAATCACTAGAGCAATTGCAGACCAAGCAAGAACCATTCGTATTCCAGTACATATGGTTGAAACAATCAATAAATTGGTGCGCGTATCTCGTCAATTGTTACAAGAATTAGGAACCGATCCAACGCCGGAACAAATCGGAGCGGTTATGGATTTAACACCGGACCGTGTTCGTGAAATTCAAAAGGTTGCACAGGAACCAGTCTCTCTTGAAACCCCAATCGGTGAAGAAGAAGATAGCCATTTGGGCGACTTCATTGAAGATGAAGATGCACCGGCTCCGGATGAAGCTGCAAGCTATATTTTATTAAAAGAACAGCTTGAAGAGGTATTGGAAACGCTGACACCTCGTGAAGCAAAAGTATTGCGACTACGCTTTGGTTTGGATGATGGTCGTTCTCGTACATTAGAAGAAGTTGGTCAAGAATTTGGCGTTACACGTGAACGTATTAGACAAATTGAAGCGAAAGCTTTACGCAAATTGAGACATCCTAGCAGAAGCCGCAAGCTGAAAGATTATCTTGACTAGTATGTTGCTTTTGCGCTATACTATCAACGATGTTTTAACATCATGGGCCTATAGCTCAGCGGCAGAGCATCCGGCTCATAACCGGACGGTCCTTGGTTCGATGCCAAGTGGGCCCATGTATGAATGAGGTGTTTCAGTTAACCTGAAACACCTTTTTTGCATAGAAAGGATTAAATTAATGATTCTAGCATCACATGAAGATACTTTAAAACTCGGAAGGGCTGTTGGCAATGTGCTAAAAGCAGGCGATATACTTTTATTAGAAGGTGATTTAGGTGCCGGTAAAACCACTTTCACCCAAGGCTTAGCTGATGGATTAGGCGTAGATGAGTTTGTTAACAGTCCGACTTTTGTAATAATCAACGAATATTATTCCGGAAAGTTGCCTTTGTATCATATGGATTTGTATCGACTTGAAGATGAGGCACAATTATATGATTTAGGCGTGGAAGAATACTTTTTTGGCAACGGGGTCAGTGTGGTTGAATGGCCTGAAATAGCTGTGCCACTATTACCGGAAGCATATACAAGTGTTACTTTTCTACGCGAAGGCGAAGGACGCGTTGTTAAAGTAGCCACCAGAGGAAAAGATACTCGAATAGAGGAGGCGTTCAATGAATATTTTAGCCTTTGATACAGCCAGTTCTTCCGGCGCAGTTGCTATCATGAAAAATGATAAAATAATTGCGCATACACAATTAAATATAGGATTAACACATTCTGAACAGTTGCTTCCAACAATAAACGCCTTGATGGAAATTACCGGATCGAAAATGGGTGAACTGGATGCTATCGCAATTACCAGCGGCCCGGGATCATTCACTGGTTTGAGAATAGGTTTTTCTACAGCCAAAGGGATGGCAATTGGCCTACATAAACCATTGATTCCGATTTCAACATTGGATGTATTGGCGCAAAATGGAGCCGGTACAAATGGCATGGTTGTTCCAATCATGAATGCACGTCGCAATCAAGTTTACACTGCTATTTATTATTCGAACGGCTCTTCCGTAAAGCGCAAAAGCGATTTTCAAGCGATTGGCATTAACGAACTTTTGGATGAAATAAAAAAGCTTTCTCAAGTAACACCGGTATATTTTACCGGAGATGGTGTGGATGTATTTTTCGATGTTATCAGGGAATCGCTTGGGAATGGTGCTATTTTTGCTAATGGCTGCAGAAAATATGTTTGTGCAGATATGCTAGCACTTCTTGCTGCTCAAGAAATAGACAACTGGACAGACCTTAGCGGGATGCGGATTGAACCTATTTATCTTAGAGAATCGGAAGCGGTTATAAAATGGCGAGAAGCACATCCGGGAGAAAATCTTGAAGATTAGTGAAGTGATTAATCAATCGTTGATAGAGGCGATTGTGGAATTAGAAAAGTATTGTTTCGGTGAAACGTCCTGGAATGCTTCAATGATAGAAGCAGCAATCGAGTCGCCGTTTCGCCATGTTTTTGCTTTATCTAAAGATAGAAAATATGTTGGCTATGCTATAATGCAAATAATCTCCGGTGAAGGAGAAATTGAACGCATTGGTGTGCATCCATCATATCGTGGCCAGTCACTTGGAAAATATCTTGTTTTAGAAATTTTAAACGAGCAGCAACTTGAAACATGTTTTCTGGAAGTCAATGAAAATAATCAGGTGGCACGCAACTTATATGTGTCTTGTGAATTTGAAGAAGTTGGCAAACGACATGCATATTATCACGATGGTGCTGATGCAATAATGATGAAATGGAAGAGGACAACAAATGACTGAGTTAAATAGTGTTATTATGGCTATTGAATCAAGCTGTGATGAAACAGCTTGCGCCATTATAAAAAACGGCCATGAAATTTGTGCCAATGTGGTTTCAACCCAAATTAAAATTCATGAAAAATTTGGGGGCGTTGTACCGGAAGTCGCGTCTCGAAAACATCTTGAATATATTGATATTGTTATTGAAGAAGCTTTGTCAGAAAGCGGATATACCCTTGATGAATTAGATGCTGTAGCTGTTACAATGGGGCCCGGACTAATCGGCGCATTGTTGGTTGGGTTAAGCACGGCAAAAGGGTTGGCATATGCAATCAATAAACCTTTAATTGGTGTCCACCATATTGAAGGCCATATTTACGCTAATTTTCTAGCCCATCAAGATATTGCCTTACCGTGTATTTGTTTGGTCGTTTCCGGTGGACATACCAACATCGTCAAAATCAGCGAACATGGCTCCTATCAAATTTTAGGGCAAACTGTCGATGATGCTGCGGGTGAGGCGTATGACAAAGTAGCGCGTGCTATTGGCTTAGGATACCCGGGTGGACCGAAAATTGACAAACTTGCAAAAGAAGGAAATCCAAAAGCCATTCAATTTCCACGTGCAAAGTTAGACCAACCGCTTAATTTCAGCTTTAGTGGATTGAAATCAGCAGTGCTTAATTATTTGAATCAAGCTGAAATGAAACAAGAAGCAATCAACCGTGCGGATGTAGCTGCTAGTTTTCAAGATTCTGTCGTAGATGTCCTTTGTGATCATACGATGAAAGCAATGGAGGAAACAGGAATTACTACATTGCTTTTAGCGGGTGGTGTATCAGCAAATTCTAGATTAAGAGAACGTATCGATGAACTTTGCGTAAAAAACGGTTATAAATTATACTATCCACCGTTATCGCTTTGTACGGATAACGCTGCAATGATAGGGGCTGCTGCCGCATATAAATATGCTCGTAATGAATTTTCTGGATATAATTTAAATGCGGTTGCACAATTGTCGTTTTCTGATTATGTAAAAACGATGAACTAATAATGAAGGAAATTTATAGTAGAAAGGAGACCTGGCGATGAAGATTAATTTAATCAATGAGGACCAGTTGCAAATTATTATTACCAAAAAAGATATGTTTGGTAAGGATATGCGTGCTCTTTTCCGAGATATTATTGAACAAGCTAAGTTCCAATTTGGCTTTGAAGTGGTACAAAATACCAGCTTAATGGTAGAAGCATACCCACTTTCTGATGAAAGCATGATACTTACAATTACAAAAGTGAACAGTAGTGACCTTAATTTAAATTTATTTGCGCCGGATATGACATCAATACAAGAAGAACCTTGGGGCGTTTTTGAGTTCAAGTCACTTGATGATCTTATTAACCTAGTTCATGAAATTGAAATACCTGAAGACTGTGAAAGCATTGTGTATAAATATGACAATCATTATCAACTGTATCTTCAAGATGTGAATCAAGTGGTTGAATCCTCTCGCGGTCATTTTGTCGAATTTGGCGAAATATCTCAACTAAGTAAAGATTACTTGGATGAACATGGAGAATTATTTATTAAAGAGCAAGCACTTGATGTACTGTACCAATTATAAATTGAAAAACACTGTATACAGAAACGTGTACAGTGTTTTTTTGGAGTAAGAATTATGAATGATTTACAAGCAGAAATTATTAGCCGTTTAAATGACGCTTATGGTAATATCGGTTCAGGGCTTCGTTTTACAACACCGTTTGAATTGTTGGTTGCTACCATTTTATCGGCACAATCAACGGATGTTCGCGTAAACATGGTTACGCCAGCGCTTTTTGAAAAATATCCAACAGCATTCGAAATGAGTACGGTGAGCGAAGAAATTCTAGCGAAAGAAATTAATTCTATAGGTTTATACCGCAATAAAAGTAAAAGTATTATTAATGCTTCTAAAATGCTTGTAGAAAAGTATGATGGCAATGTACCTGCAGACCGTGAATTGTTACAAGAGTTGCCTGGTGTTGGTCGAAAAACAGCGAATGTCGTATTATGTAATGCATTTCATATACCAGCATTTGCTGTAGATACGCATGTATATCGTGTGTCTCAACGACTTGGATTTGCCAAACATAAAAATGTTGAAGGTGTAGAGAAACAACTTATGCAGGTTATACCACCGGAACTGTGGTGCGATTCTCATCATCTGTTTATTTGGCATGGAAGAAAAATTTGTAAAGCGCAACGTCCTTTGTGTAATGAATGTTGTGTAAAGGAACTGTGCCCATATTTTAATAGTGGTGATAATTCAAAATAATTTCAAAAGATAGAATTATTGTCGCTTTTGACTATACAAGAATATTCATTAATGCTACAATAATGCTACAATTTGCAATATAATCCCGGAGGGATGGTATGGAGAAAAGTGTTCTTTTTTCATTGTTGCACGATGTGTGGGGCGAAAGTAGTAACGACAGCATGCGCTTAGCGATGATGCGTTTAACGCTCAGCGACTTAACCGAAAAAAATGCAAAACAGTTGTCTGAAAAAGTTCCGGAGATTCCGATAGATAAATGGGAAAACTGGTGTGCATATTATTCGCAAGATCGTTATCAATTAAGAAAAAATCTACTGCATGAACAGGGCATTGATTTGCTATTATATATAGATGACACTTATCCTGAAGTGTTAAAAGAAGTATATCGACCGCCGGGAATTTTGTATGTTAAAGGCAATTTTTCTTTAGCTAATTTGAATATTGGCATGGTTGGCAGTAGACGTGCAACGGCCTACGGTAAGGATGTTGCCTATTCATTATCAAAAAAATTATCAGAAGAGCAAGTTCGTATCGTAAGCGGACTCGCTAAGGGCATTGATGCAAACGCTCATAAAGGAGCCATCGAAGGTTCCGGTGGAACAATTGCTGTTCTGGGATGCGGGATAGATCGTATTTACCCGCGTGAAAACGCTAGATTGTATGACGAAATACTTTCACATCCTAATGGCTCAATTATATCGGAATGGCCATTGGGAGCAGCTGCGATAGACTGGCATTTTCCAGCTCGTAATCGCATAATAGCCGGGTTAAGCGAAGGTGTTGTCGTAGTAGAAGCTGCCAAGAAAAGTGGTTCCTTAATCAGCGCAAATTATGCACTGGAATACGGAAAAGAAGTTTTTGCTGTACCAGGATTAATAACAAGCAAGCAGTCTGTGGGCTGCCATCGGCTATTAAAAGATGGGGCAAAATTAGTTGCGCAACCATCAGATATATTAGAAGAATTTGGTCAGTTGGAATTGTTTAAGGAGTATGTACCTGCTCAAGCTAGACCGGAATTGACGCCGGAGCAAGAAAAAGTATACAATGCTCTGAGTAGCATCCCTCAAAGCGTAGAGGATATTTGTGTGAGTACAGGTCTTCCCATTCATGTTGTTAACGGCATACTATTAGAGTTTGAACTGGATAATCTTGTATTACAAGATTATGGAAGACAATACTCAAGAAAAGATAATTAGTATTAGGGGTAATTTTTTTATGACACAAACGCTAGTCATTGTTGAATCACCAGCAAAAGCAAAAACCATAAAAAAATATTTAGGTAAAAATTATTCAGTATCTGCATCAATGGGGCATGTGCGCGATTTGCCAAAAAGTCAATTTGCTGTAGATATCGAAAATGATTTTGCTGTCAAATATATAAATATTCGCGGTAAAGGTCCGTTAATTAAAGAATTAAAAAAAGAAGCGAAGAAAGCCGATCGCGTCTTTCTCGCAAGTGACCCGGACCGCGAAGGGGAAGCTATTGCTTGGCACTTACAGTATATATTAGGTTTAGATCCAGATAGCAAATGTCGTGTATCTTTTAATGAAATAACAAAAGATGCCGTAAAGAATGCAATTAAAGAACCACGTGCTATTGATATGAACAGAGTTGATGCACAACAAGCGCGTCGTGTTCTCGATAGAATAGTAGGGTATCAACTGAGTCCGCTATTATGGCGTAAAGTCAAAAAAGGATTAAGCGCCGGTCGTGTTCAATCTGTTGCATTGAGACTAATCTGTGAGCGAGAAAAAGAAATCCTTGATTTTGTTCCAGAAGAATATTGGTCATTGGATGTTACACTTAAAAACCATGAAAAAAAATCCTTCCAAGCAAAATTGAGTAAGAAAAATAAGAAAAAAATTGAAATAAAGAATAAGGAAGAAATGGATGAGATTCTTTCCGAATTGAAAGAAGCATCTTATGCTGTATCCTCTTTGAAGGTAATGAATCGTAAAAAGAATGCACCATTGCCCTTTACCACAAGTGTGCTTCAGCAAGAAGCCAATAGAAAGCTTAATTTTACAGCAAAGAAAACTATGCGTTTAGCGCAAGGATTATATGAAGGGGTTCAGCTTGGGCGCGCCGGTAGTATCGGTTTAATCACCTACATGAGAACGGACTCTATCCGTATATCTGACCAAGCCAAACAACAGGCTGAAACATATATTTCAGAAAACTATGGTGAAAATTACTTATCTACAGGTAAGGTTTCTACAAAGAAAAAGGGTAATCAGAACGTGCAAGACGCACACGAAGCGATTCGCCCAACCTATATTGACCGAGATCCAGAAAGCGTAAAAGAATATTTGTCCAAGGACGAGTATCGTTTATACAAACTTATTTGGTCTCGCTTTTTAGCTAGTCAAATGTCTGCAGCAGAATTTGAAGTGACCAACGCTGAAATCTCTGCCGGAGACTATTTATTTACAGCAAGCGGAAGTGTAAACGTATTTAAAGGCTATCAGGTGCTCTACGATGATGTGCAGGATGCGACAAAGGATGAAAAGGAATTACCGAAGCTTTCTCTTGAAGAACAGCTCTCCTATGTGAAAAATGACCCAAAACAACATTTTACTCAACCACCACCACGTTATACTGAAGCTTCTCTTATTAAAACAATGGAAGAAAAAGGTATCGGGCGTCCAAGTACGTATGTTGCGACTATTGAAACCATTACAGTAAGAAACTATGTTTATCGGGAAAAGAAGAGTTTCTATACCACAGAAATTGGTGAACTTGTTAATGAACTTCTGGTGCAAAATTTTGGTGATATTATTAATGTAGATTTCACCGCACAGCTAGAGTCTGATCTTGACCGCATTGAAGATGGTGAACGTCAATGGAAGGATGTTTTGCGCCAATTCTATGATATTTTCAGTGAAAAACTGGAAATTGCAGAAAAGAATATTGGTGAAGTTAAAATCGAAGATGAAATTACCGATATTATTTGTGAAAAATGCGGTAAACCTTTTGCTATTAAAATGGGACGTTACGGTAAATTTTTGGCATGTACTGGGTTTCCGGAGTGTAGAAACACCAGACCTTTATTAGAGGAAATTGGTGTGGCATGTCCAAAATGTGGTAAAGGTCAAGTTGTTAAAAGACGTTCCAAAAAGGGTAGAGTATTCTATGGTTGCGACCAATATCCTGAATGTGAATTTGTGACATGGGAAAAACCTACAGGTGAAAAATGTCCAAGTTGTGGTGAAGGTTATTTAGTAGAGCATGTTACAAAGAATGGTGTGAGTAAAATTTGTACCAATAAAGAATGTAATTACAAAGAAGAAATAAACGGTGAACGTAATGAATCAGAATAATACAATTGTAGTTGTCGGTGCCGGCTTGGCCGGTTCCGAAGCGGCCTGGCAAATTGCACAACGAGGCATTCATGTAAAATTATATGAAATGCGCCCGAATAAACAAACCGAAGTGCATCATACTGATTTATTTGCCGAATTGGTTTGCAGTAACTCATTGCGCTCCAATCAACTAGAAAGTGGTCCCGGCTTATTAAAAGAAGAATTAAGACGTATGGATTCTTTAATTATGACGGCAGCAGATCAATGCGCGGTACCTGCTGGTGGGGCTCAGGCTGTAAATCGCGAGGAGTTTTCTCGTTTTATTACAGAAAAAATCCTAAACCATCCTAATATAGAAGTCATTCATGAGGAATATACTGATTTTGATGAGGAGGGCATCATTGTTTGCGCTTCAGGTCCATTAACATCAGATTCATTATTTGAAGCAATTAAGCGTAAAACCGGTGCAGACACCTTGTATTTTTATGATGCTGCCGCACCAATTATTACTGCTGAAAGCGTTGATATGGAAAAAGCATTTTGGCAATCACGTTATGATAAAGGTGAAACAGCAGATTATCTTAATTGTCCATTATCTGCTGAAGAATATCGTGTTTTTTATGAAACGCTAATGACAGCGGAATGGACGCCGACCAAGGATTTTGAAAAAGAAATATTCTTTGAAGGATGTATGCCGGTTGAAACCATGGCAAAGCGTGGATATCAAACATTATTGTATGGTCCGATGAAGCCTGTTGGATTGGTGGACCCACATACCGAAAAAACGCCTTTTGCAGTCGTTCAATTACGTCGAGAGGATAAAGACGGTCAATTATTAAACATCGTTGGTTTCCAAACACGAACAAAATGGGGCGATCAAAAGAAAATTGTTCAAGCCATTCCGGCTTTGGAAAATGCAGAAATTGTACGTTATGGCGTTATGCATCGAAACACTTTCTTAAACGGACCTACTGTGTTAAATGAAAGCGGTCAACTAGAAAGTGAAAAACGAATCTTTTTTGCAGGACAAATGACAGGTGTTGAAGGCTATATCGAATCGACTGCCAGTGGATTGGTAGCGGGTATTAATGCGGCGCATCTTGCAAAAGAAGAATCAGTCCTTATCTGGCCACGAACTACAGCAATCGGTAGCTTAATGAATCACGTAGGCACTTCGCCGACAAATAATTTTCAACCAATGAATATTAACTTTGGCTTGATGCCTGCAAGCGAAGCAAAGATTCGCTCAAAAAAAGAGCGCAATAGTTATTATGCACAGCGCGCATTAAACGATTTAGAACAGTGGCTTCGTGATAACAATGTATAGTCGCTATCGTTCAGAGTATAACAAGTATTTGACATATGAGCGAAAACTTGCAGAAAAAACCATTGAAGCATACCTCAAGGATTTAGATTTATTTGTTCAATGGGCCGACACAGAAGGGATTTCGTTAAAAGAAATTGACAATACTATTGCCAGAACGTACTTATTTCATTTAAATCAAAATAAATTATCTAAAAGTTCAATATCGAGGAAAATTTCAAGCATACGTTTATTTTATTCTTTTTTGGTGGAATATCATGAAATAGATACTAATCCCTTTCAAAATATCCATTCCCCCAAGAAAGACAAGACTTTGCCAAAAGTTATTAAAGAAATCGACATGGTACATTTTTTTGATAACATTTATGCAAAACATGACCCATTGGCCCAACGCGATCAAGTAATTTTTGAGCTATTATATGGCTCGGGACTTCGTGTATCAGAACTCGTCGCACTCAACGTTGATGATGTTAAAAATAAAAGCTTTATACGAGTCGTTGGTAAAGGGCGTAAGGAACGAATTGTACCGTTGAGCAAAAAAAGTGTGCACATATTAGATGTTTACTTAGCACCAAATGGCGGGAGAGCAGCTTTAATGCAGAAAAGCACAGAAAAATGTCAAGCGCTGATTCTCAACCATTTGGGAAAACGTCTTTCACGCCGTGGCGTTATTTATTTAATTGATAAATATATTGAAAAAGGGGCATTGCAATATCATGTTTCACCTCACAGCTTCCGCCATAGCTTTGCGACACATTTACTTGACCACGGTGCAGATTTAAAGATGATTCAAGAATTACTAGGTCATGATAGTCTTTCAACTACCCAGATATATACAAAAGTCTCTTCTACGAGATTAAGGGCGCTTTATAATGAAGGACATCCTCGAGCATAAGGAGAAACTATGGTTAGTTTTCATTCTACAACAATTGTTGCGGTGAAAACCGCTGACGGCATTGCGATGGCCGGTGATGGTCAAGTAACCATGGGCGAAACCACCATCATGAAAGGAACGGCACGAAAAGTACGCCGATTATATAATGATACTGTTATTGCCGGTTTTGCAGGTTCAGTCGCAGATGCGTTCATTTTATTTGATAAATTTGAAAATTATTTAGATCAATGTCACGGTCAGTTATCCAGAGCAGCTGTTGAGCTCGCCAAGGAATGGCGCAGCGAAAAGGCAACACGAAATTTAGAAGCACTGCTTTTACTTGCTGACAAAGATGATTTATTTCTTGTTAGCGGAAACGGCGAAGTAATCGTTCCTGATGAGGGTATTGCAGCTATCGGGTCAGGTGGAAACTTTGCACTCGCAGCAGCACGAGCACTAAAACAAAATACGGATTTACCGGCCAATGAAATTGCAAGAAAAGCGCTTGAAATAGCAGCAAGTATCTGTGTATACACCAACGATAATATCATCGTTGAGGAAATTAAAGGAGCGACGACGAATGAATGAACAAACAGTATCAATTCAAATTCCCAATATGCTCCCTAAGGACATTGTTGCTCATCTAGATAAGCATATTATTGGTCAAGATGAAGCAAAAAAAAGTCTTGCAATAGCATTGAGAAATCGATATCGTAGAAGCCAACTTCCAAAAGAGTTGCAAGAAGAAATCTCGCCGAGTAATATCATTATGATGGGACCAACCGGTGTTGGTAAAACGGAGCTGGTGCGTCGTGTCAGTAAAATTTTAGGGACGCCTTATGTTAAAGTTGAAGCAACTAAATTTACAGAAGTAGGATATGTTGGACGTGACGTGGAATCTATGATTCGCGATCTCGTTGAAGCATCCATTCGATTGGTTCGCAAAGAAAAAATAAAAAGTGTTCAAGCAGAAGCACAAAAAATGGCAAATGAACGCTTAGTAGATTTGTTGGTTCCAAATAAACGCAAGGCAAAAACAAGCAACAATCCGTTTGAAATGCTTTTAGGAAATCAATTCTCATCAGACACAGCAGCTGATTCTGAAGAAGAACGTCATCGCAATGAACAAAAAGTCATTTTTCGAGAAAAGCTTCGTCGTCATGAATTTGATGATGATGAAATAGATATTGAAGTTGAAGAAAAGCGAGTTTCAAACGATATGCTGGCAGCTTCCGGAATGGATCAAGTCATGGACAACATGAATGACATGATGAAAAACATCATGCCCGTAAAGAAAAAGAAACGCCGTGTAACTGTGAACGAAGCAAGAGAAATACTAGCTGAGGAAGAAGCCGAAAAGCTTATCGATGAAGATTTAGTCAATCAAGAAGCGATTAAGCTTGCAGAAAATCATGGAATTGTCTTTATTGACGAAATTGATAAAATCGCAGAATCAAATGGTGTGAGTCAAGGGGCTGGTGTTTCTCGCGAAGGTGTTCAACGTGACATCCTTCCGATAGTAGAAGGCTCTATCGTAAAAACAAAATATGGCAACATTAAAACAGACCATATATTATTTATTGCAGCCGGCGCATTCCATGTAAGCAAACCAGAGGATCTGATTCCTGAATTACAAGGTCGATTCCCATACAAAGTTCAATTGCAATCTTTGTCCAAAAATGATTTTGTAAGAATTTTAACGGAAACAGAACATTCATTGCCTGAAAAATACAGCGCATTGTTATCGGTGGATTGCACAAAGTTGACCTTTACAGAGGATGGCATAGAAGCCATTGCTGATTATGCATATAAACTCAATGAGAATGAAGAAAACCTGGGTGCCAGACGTTTGGTATCTGTAATGGAAAAGTTGTTACTAGATACGCTTTTCTTGGCAGGAGAAGACATCAATGAGGTAGTTGTTGACAAAACGTTTGTCAATGATGTATGTAAATCAACGGTGTCAGAAAATCAATTTGATAAATATATATTGTAAGGAGGATGTTTTATGAGCGCAGAATTATTAGAAAAAACACGATTGTTAAACCGTACCCTTCAAAGTGGATTTCCGGAGGATGAAAGCCTTATCAATTTCAATGAAATATCTAAAGTGCTTTCTGAAATGATTGATTGCAATGTCTATATTTTGGGTGAAGAAGGCATACTTTTAGGGCATCATTTCCTTGAAGGCTTTGATTGTGACGTAATGGAACAAATCGTATTAGAAGATGGAAAAATGCCATCTAGCTATAACGAAAACTTAATTGCAACCGAAGATACAATTGCTAATTTACCAAATGAAAACAGAATTTGTATTTTTAAGGGACAAGAATGCAAATTCGGTGACAAAATTACTACTATTATCCCAGTATATGCAGGACACAAACGTCAAGGAAGTTTGATGCTTGGTAAATTTAACGTAAAGTTCACAGATGATGACTTAATTTTGGCAGAATACGGGGCTACAATGGTAGGAATTGAAATTTTACGCGCCAAAAACAAAGCTGAAGCCGAAGAAAACAGAGAACGCATTGCTGTACAAATTGCCTTAGACACTTTAAGCTATTCCGAAATGGAAGCTATTGAACATATTTTCTCTGAATTAGAAGGTGACGAAGGGATTCTTGTTGCCTCCAAAATTGCTGACCGTGTAGGCATTACACGTTCCGTAATCGTTAACGCATTAAGAAAATTCGAATCTGCAGGTGTTATCGAATCCAAATCCTTAGGCATGAAGGGGACCTACATTCGTTTGTTAAACAAATATCTGCTTGATGGTATCAAAAGCAGAACAAAATCTAAAAGATTATAATCTTTACTAACCTGTACCAATCTGATAAGATAAGTTTTGTGAAATTCAATCAGGGAAGGTGTAATGATGTATTGTAGCAATTGTGGTAAAAAGTTATCTGAAGACGACTTCTTTTGCTCTAACTGTGGTACACCTGTATTAAGGCAAAATCTTTTTAACGATAATGATGATGAAGCCAATGAAGATGCTTTTGAAGAAACACGCTTGTTTACCGCAGAAGAATTGGGGCAATTTCTAAATGATCAACCTGAAGAAGCTTCTTCTGAACCAGAAGAAGTATACCAAGCGGCCCCTCAAAGCATGAATCAATATCAAGCGCCGTTACAACAAGATTATCAAGATTATCAGCAGGACTATATTGAAGAACCTTTTGTCGCTCAAGAAGTCGTTGCTGAAGAACCACAGTCAACTGCAAAAAAGGGCGTTGATGCCAAAGAAATGGTATCTGGCGCATTGGGCTCTGCCAATGCAGCAATGGGAAAATTTAAGGCGCGTTGCCAAGCGGCTAAAGCAAAAAAAGCTGAAAAAAAGCAACTGCAAAACGAAGAAACAGTAGCTTCTGTTGAAGTAACGGCAGAAGATAATGCTGATGCTCCAATACCACTCAAAAAAATTATCCTGCCGGTTATAGTTTTAGGCTTGATTATTGGCCTTGTTTTTGGTTTAATTTTAGTTCAACCGTGGTCTAACGATAATAATGATGAAACAGCAACCGGAACAGTAATGATGGTTGATTCATTCGAACAACAGTAACAAAAAAAGACTTCTGACTAATCATCAGAAGTCTTTTTTTGTAGCGTATCTATTGTTAAACGATGCGATTTAAACCAGCTGTTCCGGATTCAAACATTGCAATGCTTCAGGGACGAAGCGTCCATTTTTGCGAACAAGGATATCGTCAAAGTAAATTTCACCGCCACCATATTCTTCGGTTTGAATAAGTACAAGGTCCCAGTGAATAGTAGAATCATTGCCATTTGGTGCATCTTCGTAGCAGCTTCCAGGTGTAAAATGAATGCTACCGCTGATTTTTTCATCGAATAAGATATCTTTCATTGGCTGCTTGATATAAGGGTTAACACCAATACCAAACTCACCAACATAACGTGCGCCTTCGTCTGCATCAAAAACGGTGTTGAGCTTTGCTGTTTCATTGGCGGTTGCTTGAATGATTTTTCCGTTTTCGAATGTCAACTGAACGTTTTCGTAAACGGTTCCTTGATAGAGTGATGGTACATTGTAGGTAATGGTTCCGTTTACTGATTCACGCACAGGGGCAGTATAGACTTCGCCGTCAGGTATATTGCATTCGCCGGCACATTTGATTGCCGGAATATCTTTAATTGAAAATTTTAAGTCTGTTCCGGGCCCGATTATATGCACCTTGTCAGTTTTTTGAAGCAGTTCAACCAAAGCGTTCATGGCAAGGCTCATTTTTCCATAGTCGAGATTGCATACTTTGTAGTAGAAGTCTTCGAAGGCATGGGTGCTCATATTGGCAAGCTGTGCCATAGAGCCGTTTGGATAGCGTAGCACAACCCATTTACTGTTGTTAACACGCTCATTCAAAACGTCATCATATATTTTGCTTTGGAGCTTTAATTGTTCCTTTGGAACATCGGACAATTCAGAGATATTATCGCCGGCTCTTACGGCGATATATGCATCCATGCCTTTCATTTGGCGTAGTAATAAATCGGCGTTAAAGATGAGCTGTTCTTCGCTTGCGCCCATCAGCAAAGCGCGATTCAAGGTTGCATCTGCAAGATGAAGGTACGGGTAGCCGCCAACTTTGTAGGCTTCTTCAATGAGTGCTTCAGCCAAAGGGTAAGCATCGACTCCGTTTATATCGATGAGGATGCGTTCGCCTTTTTGTAAACGCGTAGAATAATTAATAAGCTCGTAGGCAAGCTGTCTGTTTCTTGGATCCATTGATAACGTCCTTTCTTTATGATTTCCAGAGTTTTTTGTCTAACGCTCGGTACTGAATGGCTTCAGCAATATGCTTTGCTTGGATATGTTCAGCATGGTCAAGGTCAGCAATGGTGCGCGAAAGCTTAAGTATGCGATTATTGGCTCGTGCAGAAATGCCAAGCTTATCAAATGCACGTTCTAAAAGTTTTTTTGAAGTGTTATCGAGCTGGCAATATTTTTTTATCTGGGCTTGTGTCATGTTGCTATTGCAGTAAATGCCGGTTCCTTTGAAGCGATTAAGCTGAATTGCTCGTGCTTGATTAACACGCTCGCGAATAGCTTCAGAGGTTTCTTCAACTTTTGTATCATCGTATAAATCATTAAATTCAACCGGCATTACTTCGATTTGAATATCAAAGCGATCTAATAATGGGCCAGAAATTTTACGTTGATATCTGCTGATAACTGCATCCGTGCAGGTGCAATCATGTTTTGGGTCATTAAGATAACCGCAAGGGCAAGGGTTCATGGATGCAACCAAGAGAAAATTACATGGGAAAGTGAATTGTGCATTGACACGTGAAATGGTTACTTCTCCATCCTCTAATGGTTGCCGCAATGCTTCGAGAACATTTTTTTGAAATTCAGGAAATTCATCCATAAAAAGAATGCCATTATGGCTTAATGATACTTCGCCGGGCGTTGGAATATGACCGCCACCAATAAGGCTGGCTTGTGAACATGTGTGATGTGGAGCTCTAAAAGGTCGAGAGGTAACAAGTGGCGCAATGCCATTTAGTAGACCTGCGATAGAATGTATTTTTGAGCATTCCAAACATTCATCAACAGTAAGAGGCGGCATAATGGTCTGTAATGCGCGCGCCAGCATTGTTTTACCGGAGCCGGGGGAGCCTATCATGATGATATTGTGACCACCGGCAGCTGCAATTTCCATGGCTCGTTTGGCTTCATACTGCCCTTTTATATCAGAAAAGTCATTACTACTGTGTGGTGCTTCTATAAGAATCTGATGGATATCCGGTCTTTCCATTGGTTGATAATTATCTGGATTTCGTAAATAATCAACGGCTTCAGCCAATGTTTCAAAAGCGAACGTTGGCATCCCACTAATGGCTGCTTCTGCACCGTTTTCTTTGGCGGTAACCAATACTTTTTCAGAATCCTTCATTGCTAAGGATATAGGCAGAATCCCTTTTACCGGTCGTATGCTACCGTCTAAACCCAATTCCCCAATAAATACAACATTTTCTAATATGGGCAAGGGTACTTGTTCTGTTGCCGCAAGCATGGCTATTGCAATGGCAAGATCAAAAGAAGGGCCTTCTTTTTTTATGGAAGCCGGTGCCAGATTGATGATAGTTCGGCGCGGTGGCATATCAAATCCTTGATTCTTCATCGCCGTTCGAACGCGTTCCTTGCTTTCTTTTACTGAAGTATCCGGCAGCCCAACAATGTCCCATGATGGAACGCCACGACTACTGTCGATTTCAACTTCAATAGCATTGACAGAAAGACCGTTTAACGCAGCACTATGAATACGTGCGAGCATACGCTCACCTCCGATAAATTATTGAACTTTGTATTGATTCCACAAATCTTTTTCGATACCACTCATGATGCGTTGTTTTATTAAAGGATTATCTGCCATTAGCTTTAGTAACAATGATTTCATATCGCTACGTGTAGTAAATCCGTCTGCCGGACATTTATTGACAATGAGCGGTAGTTCGAGCTGACGTGCGATTTTTGTAATTGTGCTTTCGGCAACATAAACCATAGGGCGAATAACAGTCACTTCTGAACGCGTTAAATAGGCACATGGGGCAAAGGTTTGGATGCGTCCTTCATAAAACATGCTCATGAGCAGAGTTTCTATAACATCATCCATATGATGTCCGAGTGCTACTTTATTGCATCCGTGTTCGTGTGCCCAATTATTGATGGCGCCACGACGCATGCGTGCGCAAAGTGAACATGGATTTTTTTCTTTTCTTTCTTCGAAAATCAGCGGACCTATTTCGCTGGGAATAATGTCAAAAGGAACGTCTAAGGAATTGCAAAATGCAGCCATATCAGTGTAGTCGTTACCCCATCCAAGGTCCAATGAGACCGCTCGAATAGTAAAATTACATGGCAATGTGCGTTTTAACACTGCCATAGCGTATAGTAGCAAGGTACTGTCCTTACCACCGGATAGACCGATTGCAATTGAATCATTTTCTTCAATCAAGCCAAAATCTCGACTTGCTTTTCTCATTTTAGCAAATAAATCTTTATTGTACGGACGCCATTCGTTAGCTTTCAACAGGTTATTCAACTCCTTATAAACATTTATTTCATTATATAAAAAATAATTAATAATGGTCAAGAAAGAAACAATGCAACAACAGTCGCGGTGAATACTTGAGATAATACAAAATATTATACTATAATGAACATTAACAATGAAGGGAGTGTAATATTTTGGGGAAATGTCTTTTTTTGAAACGCACTATCCGCAGCTTTTTAACGTTGGGATTGTGCAGCTTTTTGTTTATTAGTGGTATACACGCTGCAGATGCACCGATAAAGAATGGGGAGGAACCTATTGCACCTGGAGTTGTGCGTGAATCGTATCATTGGGGAACATCCTATGGCAATATTATTTTTGAGGTGTTGCGTTGTAATTTAACCGATCCTTATTTAGATTTGCGGTTGGTTGCAGGGCAAGGTGAATACAACCAAAAAGCAACGGTTCCCGCAATGGCGCAGCGTACCAATGCAACTGCTATGTTGAATGGGGACTTTTTCAATATGCTTTTGGAGGGCGCACCGATTGGACCATCAATTATTAACGGACAATTGGCTTCATCACCTGCTGATATTCAGGGCATTTTTTCTTTGGGCATAACTTCTGACAATACGGCAAGTATTGAGGCAATGGCTTACAATGGTAAGCTCACAGCTGCTGATGGTGCTAGTTTTCCAATTGATGGTCTAAACAAAACCTATTATTGGCATGATCCATCCGGCGCAGAAAGCCATACCAACCTCATTCAAATGTACAATGATATGTGGGCCTCATCATCTCGCGGACATGCAACCAATTCAGAAGTCTTGGTCAACGCACAAGGTGTCGTGGAACAAATTTCGTACGGAAAAACGTTCCCATTTTCCGTTCCGGACGGCAAAACTATTTTGCAAGTCAATGGCAAAGCAGAGACATTTATTAAACAGCATTGTCCGATTGGCTCTAAAGTAACCATTCATTCTCAAGTTATCCCTGATAAAAAATGGAAGTTCCTTGTTGGGGGCCATGCATTAGTTGTCGACCAAGGTCATATGGTTCCATATACCAAGGATCTTAATGCCTTAGCAGGCATCAGAGCACGTACAGCTGCAGGGGTTTCTGCGGACGGCAAAACATTGTGGTTCGTATGTGCGGAAGGACGCACAAATCGAAGTGCCGGCGCACAGCTCTCTACACTGGGGTATTTTATGCAATACCTTGGTGCGTATCGTGCCGTCAATCTTGACGGTGGCGGTTCAACGACAATGGTTTTGAAGCATTACGGAGAAAATACATTGTCAACCGTTATCGCGCCAGAAGGAAATGGTTGGCTACGCCCGGTTGTAAACGGCATTGGAATTTACAACTCTGCACCATTGGGAGAAATTTCTTCCTTTGAAACGAGCGGACCGACATCCATGGTTGTTGGAGAAACCGTTAAATTTGGCATAGGCAAGGCTGTTGATGAATATTTCCATCCAATCACAGCCAATCCAGGTGACTTTACGATTAGCTCCGATAACGGCTATGGCGCATCGAGTGGACTCTATTATCTGGGACTTAAAACTGGAACGGAAACCATCACATTTACTCATCATTCCGGCTTAACAGAAAAACGTACTATTCAAATTCAAGGAGCAGAAGGCTTTAAAAATATTTTCATGAAAACCAATCAGTTTATGGTTAGTAACGGTGCTGTTGTCAAAGCAACACTGTATGGTACTAAACGTGATGGACAAGTTGTGATGTTAGATCCGCGTGTTGCAACTTGGCAACTTGATGGATTTGAAGGAACAGTTAACGCCGGTACAATAACCGTTTCTGACACCAATGACTTTGCCAATGGTCAGATTATCGCACAAATTGGTAATCTTAAAGCTGAAGCATGGCTCGGAAATAATGAATACAACCTGTTAGATTTGTATATTGGCGACAATACTTACTGGTTGAACGGTGAAACGCATACAGTGGATCAACCTCCAATTGCAACAAAGGGCCGTACGCTCGTGCCAATTCGTTTGGTAACAGAAGCACTAGGCGGTGATGTTCAATGGATTGATAATGATACCCCAATCACAATTTCTTACAAGGATCACCACATTGAATTGATGCTTGATAGTACAGACGTTATCGTCGATGGTGAAAAATGCACCCTTGATGTGCCTGCACAAGTAAAGAAAAACCGCATTTTACTGCCAATTCGCTTTATTTCGGAGCATTTAGGTATGGCTGTTAATTATGATCAAGCAACACAATGCGTTAGCGTGTGTGGTCTGAAATAGCAGCATCTATAATGTATTGCTCATTACACAAGAAAAGCCCTTGCAATTAGAAGCTGCAAGGGCTTTTATATACTTATAATCCCAGCTAAAATAGATTATTCTACATCTGGCGCATTATAGGCTTTAAAGGTCATCATGTTTAATGGAATTTCCTTTAAATGTTCAACAAGGTCTGGACGACCCCAGAAGTTTTCTTCTGCACCGAGGTCGTTTGCATCACCAAGTAAAAGAACGACTGGAACTTGACCGCCAAATCCCTTAATGTAGGCTTGAATATATTTGGCACGTTCGATAGGTTCTTTATCAACAAAAGATTTGTCGACAACAGCAACGCCAATTTCTCTCGCTGGAGTTTTTACGATAGCACCGTTAAATTTCATTTTAGCACCTCCCAATCATGTAGTACATCGTTTATAGTATAACATGAATCGGACTCAAAGTGGCTAAAATATTTATATTTAGGATATAATATGCTTGGAGGGATAATGATGGAACAATGGAATGAAATGACACTGAACCATATTAAATCGATTGTATTAGATATGTCGGAAAAATCAAGAGTGGAAGCATGCAATGAATTACTTTTGGATTCACGAAAAGGTGTAGTGGCATTCGCAGCTAAAACATTAAAACAAATTGAAAAAATGAATCTTGAACGAGCGCGTTTACAAGAAATGTGGCTATATGAAAATGAAGCAACTGCATGCGGTTACCAATATATCGTTGGAACCGATGAGGTAGGAAGAGGCCCCCTTGCCGGACCTGTTGTTGCCGCAGCCGTTATTTTACCGCCTGATTTTGAAGCTTTTGGTATTAATGATTCAAAAAAGCTTAGTGAAAATAAGCGAAATGAGTTAGACACATATATTAAACATAAAGCGCTGGCATACTCTATTCAAGAAGTATCTGTAGAGGATATCGATCGCTTGAATATTTTGCACGCAGCAGAGCTGGCGATGAAACAAGCTGTTCAGGCACTACCTTTTGGAGATATATGCTTTATTGACGGTGAAAACCAACTAAATTTGCATATTCCCACCAAAAACATTATTAAAGGTGATAGCAGAAGTGTTTCGATTGCTGCGGCCTCTATTATTGCAAAAGTATATAGGGATCAATTAATGGTTGACTATGACAAATTATATCCCGAGTATGGTTTTGCAAAACATAAAGGCTACGGCACTGCAGAACACTACGAGGCATTGCACCAATACGGACTATCACCCATTCATAGACGGAGCTTCAGGTTAAACTAAAAAACGTTCGACAAGAAAAATGAACCAACCTCCAATCATTAGATTTTAGGTCTAACAATTGGGGGTCGGTTCAAAATTCTTTTTTTGTCGAACGTTTTTGTTTATTTAATTAGTTATGATCAACTAAGCTCTCAGCATAATCAAGTGCTTCTACAATATTGGCGCGAAAATTTTGTTTGCCAACCAAATCGATAAAACCGTCTTTTTTCATGACAGAGAGTGGCTGTGCATTTACGTGAGAGAAGATCATTGTAATATCACGCTTTTTCGCATCAGCGACCATATCATGAAGAATCTTCATTGCATTGGCATCAATAGCCGGCACACTTCTCATACGAATAACTACAACTTCAGTTTTGCGGTCTGTTTCAAAACGTAAATTTTTATTAGCAACAGCAAAGAAGAGAGGACCACTAATTTCGAATACGCGAATGCTATGCGGAATATCTCTGAAACGTTGAGCTTCTTCCGGCGCAACGTTTTCATCATCAGCGTATTTCCATGCTTTGATATTAGAAGTTTCTGTCATACGCTTCATAAAGAGCAGCGCACCTAATACAACCCCAACTTCAATTGCAATAACGAGGTTAAAGATTACCGTTAACAAAAACGTGCAAACCAAAACAGCGACGTCACTACGTGGTGCTGTGCGACATAAGCGTGCAAAGTCGCTCCAGTCAGCCATATTAATTGCAACAATGAGCAATACTGCCGCCAAGGTGGTCATAGGAATAAGTGCTGCAAGAGGCATCAAGCTAATCAGAATGACCGTCAACACAATGCAATGTGTAATGCCTGCAATTGGTGTTCTACCGCCGTTACGAACGTTCGCAGCAGTTCTTGCAATAGCACCGGTCGCAGGAATCCCACCAAAAATACCGGAGAAGATATTTCCCAGACCTTGCCCCAATAATTCAGCATTGGATTTGTGCGTGTCCCCAATCATCCCATCGGCAACAACCGCTGAAAGTAATGATTCAATCCCAGCCAACACAGCAATAGTAAACGCCGGAGAAAGCATTTGCTCAATTAAGTGCAATGTAACCTTTGGCATATGTGGCGTTGGGAAGGATGAGCTTAATTCACCAAACACACTTCCGATTGTATCAACTGGAAGTTTTGCAAAATAAACAATTAATGTGGTGACAATGATTGCAATCAAAGAGCCAGGTATCTTTTTTGTAATTCTAGGAGAAATAACCATAATAGCAATGGCTAAAAGACCAATACCGGTCGCAATCCAGTTAATAGTACCGATGTTTTGAAAATAAACAATGATTTTATTTAAAAACTCAGATGGTGCAGATTCAAAACCAAAACCAAAAAAATCCTTAAGCTGTCCCACAAACAGGGTTACAGCAATACCGCAAGTAAAACCGGTGGTAATAGTATATGGGATGTACTTAATTAAAGTACCAAAACCAAGAAATGCCATTGCGACTAACATAATCCCCGCTAAAATGGTAGCGACAATTAAACCATCTGTACCATATTGAGCCACAATTCCGTAGATAATAACAACGAATGCTGCTGTTGGCCCACCAATTTGAACACGACTTCCGCCAAAAAATGAAATGAAGAAACCCGCAATAATAGCTGTATATAGGCCGCGTTCCGGGTTTACGCCCGATGCAATAGCCAGAGCAATAGAGAGTGGAAGGGCAATAATTGCTACAATTAAACCGGCAATAACGTCCTTTGAGAATTGAGACAATGAGTAGTCTTTCATACAGTCAAACAGTTTTGGTTTCAAATCTTCCATTAAGTACCTCCTTTTTCGATTAAAAGTGCATTAGACCACGAAAAAGCAGATAATAAAAGTATTATCTGCTTCGTATAAATATTCAATTTGCCCGAAGGCTTTTTTAGTATAGCTAATTAGTTCAATAAATGCAAGGGATGTCAGCAAAAGATTACAGGGTTACTAAGAAATACAGTAATCATGCAAAATAGCAATCGTTCACTTGTAACACAAGTTCATGGAAATGAAGAATTAATCCCTACCAAAGAAGCATAAAACGGCAGGCAAAAGAACTAGTGAATGAATAAAAATTATGCTTTTCTGCCATTCTTGTTATTGTAAGCTAATTATTGCAAGAAAATAACTATTAAAAAATGAAAGACTGAGTGTATATTCTGAGACATAATAACAACAACTAAATCCATTTGATAAAAATATATTAACAATTGCAATTTGAAAAAATTGTCATATTATGACTCAAATCACTATATTCTTTGGGAAAGTGTTTTTAGTTTCTTGACCTTTTATCGATTGGGGATTATTATTATATCATAACAACTACTATGTAGGAGGATAATTATGAGCGAATTAAATGTTGTTGTAATTGGTGGTGTTTCTGCAGGCCCTAAAGCTGCAGCTCGTCTCAAACGTTTAGTACCAGACGCAAAAGTTACCTTAATTGAACGTGGTCACGACATTTCTTACGGTGGTTGCGGTCTTCCATACTTTATCGGTTCTACCGTTAAGCAATTAAGTGACTTAATGACCACTTCTTGGGATGCTGTTCGTACCCCAGAATTCATGAAAGCTACTAAGGATATCAATACCTTGCTTGGTTGGGAAGCTACCAAGATTGACCGTGAAAACAAGATTGTAGAAGTAAAGGATGTAGCAACCGGCGAAGAAAAGAAACTTCCTTATGATAAGGTTGTTATTGCTACCGGTTCTAAGAATTTCTTGCCTCCAATCAAGAACATTGACGCTGAAGGTGTATTTGGTTTGAAGACCCCTACCGATGGTCTTAACATTCAAAACTACCTCAAGACTGGTGTTGGCAAAGCTGTTGTTATCGGCGCTGGTTTGATTGGTATGGAAACTGCTGAAGCATTCGCTAACTGGGGCGTAGATGTAACCGTTATCGAAATGATGGATCAAATCTTCCCTAAATTAGTAGACAAGGATTTGGCTTATGTAGTACAAAACTACCTCGAATCTGAAGATATGAACTTCATGCTTTCCACCGCTGTTAAGGAAATCAAGGTTGATGACGAAGGTAAGGTATGCGGCGTTGTTACCGATCAAGGCGATGTTGATTGCGAACTCGTTCTTGTTTCTGCTGGTGTACGTTCCGAAGTTGGCTTGGCTGTAGACGCTGGCCTCGAAGTTGACCGCACCATCGTTGTTAACGATTACATGCAAACTTCTGACCCAGATATCTATGCTGGTGGTGACTGCGTATCTTGCACCCATCGTATCACTGGCAAGAAGATTTTTGCTCCAATGGGTTCTACCGCTAACAAGCATGGTCGTATCATCGCTGACAACATTGCAACCAACAACACTGAAAAGTTCCCTGGCGTATTGGGTACTTCCATCTGCAAGATGTTCGACTGGTCCATCGGTAAAGTTGGTTTGACTGAAGCTGATGCTCAACGTGAAGGTTACGATTATGTTACCTGCGTTGTTCCAGGTGCTGACATTACTCACTTCATCCCTGGCAAGAAGACCATCATGATTAAGACTGTTGCTGAAAAGGGCACCCGTCGTATCCTCGGTGTTCAAGCAGTTGGTCCTGGTGAAGTTGCTAAGCGTATCGACACCATGGCTGGCGCTCTTTCCGTTAAGCCAGATTTGACTGCATTTGATATGGCTAACATGGACTTAGCTTATGCTCCTCCATTCTCTTCCGCAGTTGATAACTTGCTCGTAAACGGTAACGTTATCGGCAACGAATTAGATGGTCGTGCACATTCCATGAACTTCTGGGAAACCGTTAAACGTTTCAACGATGACAAATCCCTCTTCGTTGACCTTCGTAGCGATTCCGAATTCTCCAAGCACCCATTCGAATGCGACAATTACTATCGTATTCCAATCGAAGAATTGCGTGCACGTTGCAATGAATTGCCAAAAGACAAAGACATTCTTCTTTTCTGCCACCTTTCTACCCGTGGCTATGAAGCTCAACTTATTCTCGAAAGAGAAGGCTTCAAGAATGTTTACTTCATCCAAGGTGGTATCCACTTCTGGCCTTTCGATAAATTCATCGAAAAGAAGTAATTTAAATTTCAAAAGCGTTTCGGTTCATCCGAAACGCTTTTTTATTGGAGCTTTAGCGTAAATAAACCCCCAGTTCAACTGGGGGTCGGTAAAA